>Ga0208758_100020_pt1 | contig 266481 bp, 215 predicted proteins | sample LakWasM116_HOW13_2_FD_183930 | JGI IMG/M metagenome (GOLD analysis project Ga0208758, IMG submission 183930) | Freshwater sediment methanotrophic microbial communities from Lake Washington under simulated oxygen tension - Sediment Metagenome... | ecosystem: Environmental > Aquatic > Freshwater...
CCAGTCACGTCCGTCGTACGGAAGTAGAACTGTGGACGATAGTTGTTGAAGAACGGGGTGTGACGGCCGCCTTCGTCTTTCGACAGGACATAGATCTCGCCGGTGAAGTGGTTGTGCGGCTTGATCGAACCTGGCTTGGCCAGAACCTGGCCACGCTCCACGTCTTCACGCTTGGTGCCGCGCAGCAGCAGACCGACGTTGTCGCCGGCTTGACCCTGGTCCAGCAGCTTGCGGAACATTTCCACGCCGGTGCAAGTGGTCTTGACGGTGTCTTTGATGCCGACGATTTCGATTTCTTCGCCGACTTTCACGATACCGCGCTCAACACGACCGGTGACCACGGTACCGCGGCCCGAGATCGAGAACACGTCTTCCACTGGCATCAGGAAGGCGCCGTCAACAGCGCGCTCTGGCGTAGGGATGTAGGTGTCGAGTGCGTCGGCAAGGGCCATGATCGCTTCTTCGCCCATTGGACCGGCTGCGCCTTCGAGGGCCATACGTGCCGAACCCTTGATGATTGGCAGGTCGTCGCCTGGGAACTCGTATTTCGACAAGAGCTCACGCACTTCCATTTCAACCAGTTCCAGCAGTTCTGCGTCGTCGACCAGGTCGCACTTGTTCAGGAACACGATGATGTATGGAACGCCAACCTGGCGTGCCAGCAGGATGTGCTCGCGGGTCTGTGGCATTGGGCCGTCAGCTGCGGAGCACACCAGGATCGCGCCGTCCATCTGCGCTGCACCGGTAATCATGTTCTTGATGTAGTCGGCGTGGCCTGGGCAGTCAACGTGAGCGTAGTGACGGTTAGCGGTCTCGTACTCGACGTGGGCGGTGTTGATGGTAATGCCGCGTGCTTTTTCTTCTGGCGCTGCATCGATCTGGTCGTATGCTTTAGCTTCGCCGCCGAACTTCTTCGACAGAACGGTTGCGATTGCAGCTGTCAGGGTGGTCTTGCCGTGATCAACGTGACCGATGGTACCGACGTTGACGTGCGGCTTGGTCCGTTCGAATTTACCTTTTGCCATTTTAGACTCCTAACGATTTTGAAAGTGACCAGGCACACGCCTGAATACTATTGCTGAATGACTTTTTGATTTACTGCCGACTTGCGTACTGAATTCTGGTGCCCTTTACGTGGATTGAACACGTGGCCTCTCCCTTACCAAGGGAGTGCTCTACCACTGAGCTAAAAGGGCGATTAGTTGTTACTTGATGTACTACTGACTTGCGAGAAGCACTGGAGCGGGTGAAGGGAATCGAACCCTCGTCGTAAGCTTGGAAGGCTTCTGCTCTACCATTGAGCTACACCCGCGAGTTACTTCACCTACTACAATCTCCTGGCAACATCTTGGTGGAGGGGGCTGGATTCGAACCAGCGTACTCATAGAGAACAGATTTACAGTCTGTCGCCTTTAACCACTCGGCCACCCCTCCGCGAGGAACCGCAGAGTATGAAGCAAGTAAAAATCACTGTCAACTATTTTTGCGGGATGTTTTCCGCTGTTTCGCTGACGACTTGCTTCGGGGCGTAATTGTACCCGGCCCCTGTGCAAGAGTGCAAGGGTCGGAATTGAAAAGGTGGATTTTTATTCGCATCAGAGCAAAAAGTTTTTTGCGGCGGGCGTGTCGATCGCGCAACGGCGGCTTGAAGCGAAGGCAAGAAATGTAGGGTGGATAAGCCGCCAGGCGCCATCCACCTTGTACTGAGTTTTGGGGTGCCCCGGCTTACGGCACCGCCGCGGACAGGTGGATGGCGCCTGACGGCTTATCCACCCTACCAGACCGGGGCTAGCCTGGCCTACGGGGCCAATGCCACCAATACCTGTCCTTTGAGCGCCTTGATGAGCGAAGTCTCATCCGGCGGCACGCCCTCCGGGGCCGGCTCGGTGCGGTCGGCATAGAACAGGCCCAGCTGGACCTTGCCCACCACCAGCGGCAACACGATGAAACTGCGGGCGTCCGGCAGCAGGCTGCGGTACCAGGCCGGCAGCAGATCGCGGATCTTGGCCCCGCTGGCGTCCGCGATCATCAGGTCGGCATCGTTTTCCATGGCCAGGTGGAACAGGTCGCGCGAGGCGCCCATGGGAAACTGGAAACCGGCCTGCACCCGGGCCTGATCGTCGCCAAACGAGACGCGGGCCCGGTATTGGCCGCTGCGGGCATCTTTCAGGCACACGGTGGCAAAACGGAATCCCATGCTGCGGTACAGGGTTTCCAGCACCGCCAGGATGACTTCGTTGACCTTGCTGCCCGAGGCCCGCATCTGGGTCACGTCCTGCACCCCGGCAAGCAGGAGCTCGCGCGCATTGAGCGGCTTGCCGCTGGCATGGTGCCCGCCCTCCTCGCTTTCGCCCGAGTCCATGGTGGCCAGCAAGAGCACATTCGGCAAGCCGGCGCTTTCCGGCGCCGGTTCCGGCAGGCGCGTCTGGGGCTGCATGTTCATGCTTTGCAGCAGGCCTTTCATTTCGTTCTGGACCGTGTCGAACAGTGCTTCCATCTGCTCGGCATCGAGCCCCAGCGCCGGGCCGTAGCGCACCAGCAAGGCGCGCGCCTCATGCGTGGCAGCCGGATTGGCTGACTTGCCCAGCAGGCGCGACACATCCATGCCGAACGATGCCACCATGCGCATCCATTCGGCGCGGCTGGCCGGCGTTTTCTGCACGCCTGAGGCCAGCGGCGCCAGCGAGCGCGAGATGGCGTCCGGAATCTTCCATTCCGCCAGCACGGCTTCTGCCAGCGCGTCGTAGCTCGAGCCCAGAATCATCTGCGAGGCTTGCCCCAGGGTGTGCTTGCCAGCCGCCACCAGGGCGTTGATTTCGCGGTAGCGGTCGTGCTCGTGCGACGCCACCAGCAGCGGGCCCAGGTTCTTGAACAAGGCGGCGATGGCGGCTTCCTCTGCGCCCTGGTAATGGCTGTGGCGCGCCATTTCGCGGCCCACCAGGCTGGCGCACAGGGCCGCCTCGAGTTCGATGCGCACGCTCATGGCGTGGGTGCTGTTCGACAGCGCGTCGACCAGCAGCATGCCGAGCGCGGTGGTTTTGACGTTGTCGAAACCGAGCAGCGAAATCGCGCGCGAAATCGTGGTCACATTGGTGCCCGACACGGTGCGGTAAGTGGCCGTGTTCGACAGGCGCAGGATGCGCTGGGTCAGGGCCACGTCGGACAGCACGTAATAGGCCAGGTCGTGGGTGCCCTGGTCGTCGGACGAGGCCATCTGGACCACGGCGGCGACCGAGCTGCCCAGGGCGAACATGTCTTCGTCGCCGCAGACCTTGCTCATCAGGGAGGCGCGCACGCGCCGTGTTTCGGTGCCGGCACTGGGCAGGACGGGTGGGGGCAAATCGCTCGGCATAAATGCTGTTTTCCTGGCGGGACGGTGGCTGACTGCTGGATGAATGGCTACTGGACAACGCCGGATGCTAGGCCTTCTTCACGCGCGGTCCCTTGTCATATTTTTTAAGGATCTGCTGATGCAGGCTGGCGAGCGCGGGCAGCTTGGGATTGACCGGGTCGAGGCGGCGCACGGTATCGATCATGGCCACCGCATTCTGCCCCAGCTTGTCTTCCCAGCCCAGGTTCTCCAGGCACTTTAACACCGCCACGGCCGCGTTGAAGACCACTTGCGGGTTGTCCGGCAGCTTGTTGACCGCTTCGATCATGAGCGTGACCGCGGCGCGGAAGTCGCCCTCCTTGGCCTTGGCCGCGCCAGCCGCCATCATGTCCACCACCTGCTGGCGGCTTTCCTGGGCCGCGGCGGTGGCCAGATCGGCCCGGCCCAGCTTTTCGAACACGGCCGCGGCCTTGGCCATGACGGCATTGTTGGGGGCATTGCGCATGACGTCGCGCATGACTTCCGTTGCCCCCAGCTCCATATTATTTTGAAGGCAATTGCGCGCCAGCTCCATCTTGACCTCGGCCGACAAGCCGGTCGCATCGCGGCAGGCGTTCAGGGCCGTGGTCAGCGATTCGTTCAGGCGCACGTCGTTGCCCGTGTATTCGTGCACCAGGGCCGACGAAATGGCGCTGCAGGCAACGGTGTTCTTCTGCCCGCCCATCGACTTGTCGAGGTCGCGGATGACGGCGGCCGCCTGCACCGGATCACCTTTGCGCACCAGGGTCTGGACCAGCTTGACGTGGTCTTCCGGGTCGCGAAATTCAGAGTATTTGGCCTTGGAGACGACCTGCTTGAGCACTTTCTCGGCGGTGTCGGTGTCGCCCGCTTCCAGCGCCGTTTCGCCCAGCTTGCGCAGGCGCCGCACCGCGTGCGGCGAGACAGCGACCGCGTCGGCCAGCACCTGCTGCGATTTTTCCAGGGAACCGACCGCCGCATGGGTCTTGGCCAGCCAGTCGTAGGCGTCGACAAACTTCTTGTTGCTGTCGACCAGTTCTTCCAGCATGTCCTTGGCTTCGTCGAAGCGCTCGCGCATGAACAGGGTCTTGGCCAGGCCAAGCCGGGCCCAGGCGATGGCCTTGGCGTCGAACAATTGCTGGTAGATCAGCTCGGCCTCGGCCGGCTCTCCCAGGAACATGTGCAGCTCGGCGCGCAGGCGCAGGAAGTCGATCGCGTATTTCGGATGATTCTTGACGCCTTCGATGCAGGCTTCGATGGCTTCGCGCTGGTTGCCCGACTCCATGAATTGATACACTGGCATGAACACATTGCGTTTTTCCAGGGCCCGGGCGATGCGCTCGAGCAGGCGGTCGGCCGTAAACGGCTTGAGGATATAGTCGGTCGGCGCCAGTTCGGCCGCGCTGACCACCTTGCTGTAATTGCCTTCGGCCGTGACCATGAAGAACATGGTTGCCAGGGTGATCAGCTTATGGTGGCGCAAGTCTTCCAGCAGCTGCTGGCCATCCTGGCCGCCATCCAGATCGTATTCGCACAGGATCAGGTCGTATTGGCGCAAACCCAGGTGCTTGATCGCATTGTTGGAACTGCCGGCGTGCTCGATCTTGCTCAATCCACACAGGTTCAGCATGTTGTGGATGCTGGCCCGCATTCCCGCATGCGGCTCGATGATGAGCGCGGTGAGCCCGTTAAGTTCGTTCATTTCCAGTCTTCCAATCAGCCGTGGGGCGGGACGCCTTGCCGGGTGCCCGCTGCTTGGGCGGACATTCTTCAGGCAAGTATATTACGGCGAGGGAACGAAATAGTTGAATTTGACATGCTCCGGCGACGAAACACGGGCGCCGCACCCCTCATTCGATGCGCGAATGCGACAACGGCGCGCCAGAGTCAATCGTCGTCGCCGGCCGGGGCGGGCGGATGACGCGCCACCACCTCCAGCAAGGCACGCACCACCTCGGGATCGAACTGGGTATCGCAGCGCTCGCGGATATAGGCCACCACGTCCGTATACGGCCAGGGTTCCTTGTAGGGACGCCGGTGCAATAGTGCATCGAACACATCGACCACCGCCACGATGCGCGCACACAGCGGAATCGCGCGGCCTTTCAGGCCTTCGGGATAGCCGCCGCCGTCGAAATGCTCGTGGTGGCCACCGGCGATCTGGGCGCCGTAGGTCAGGTAGCTGACCCCGTCCACCATGCGCGAGGCGCGCTCCAGGATGGAACGGCCGATTTCCGCATGGGTCTGCATCACGCGGCGTTCTTCCGGCGTGTGGGCGGCTGGCTTGAGCAGCACCTGGTCCGGGGTCGACACCTTGCCCACGTCGTGCAGGATGCTGGCCAGGCCGATCATTTCCATCAACTGCCCGGTCAGCTCGGGATCGTCGCAGCCATTCTCCTTCATCTGCTGGGCGATGCGCGACGACAAGTCCTGGACCCGGCGCACGTGGCCGCCGGTGCCGTGATCGCGAAATTCCGCCAGGTCGGCCAGGGCCACCACGGTGGCTTCCTGCGCCTTGCGCAGTTGTCCGAACATATACAGATTATCGAAAGCGGCCGCAATGCGCTGGCAAAACACTTCCAGCAAATCGCGCTGGATCGGCGCCAAAGGCCACGGCGGCGTGACCGAAATGCACAGCTGGCGCTCTTCCTGGGTGTGAATGTAGAGCACGTTATTCGGATGCTCGAACTGGCTGTGGCGCTCGCGGAAGGCCTTGGCGATGGCCGGCATCAGCGGATGGTCCGGCGGCAGCATTTCATTGTCGGCCAGCGGCGCGTACTGGCCGGTGGCGGCCACCACGGTGGGGCCGCCGGTCATCACCGACATCACGCACAACACCCCGTCGGCGCCCACGTCCAGGATCGCGCTCACCTGGTTGAGCACGCCAGACGCGAATTCACGCAGGGAATGGATCTGGTACAGATTGGTCGCGCCCGCCAGGATCTTGCCCAGGCCGATGCGGCTACGCTCGAGCATCATCAGGCTCTCGTAGGCGCGCAGGGCCGAAATGACCGTCGTGAACAGCTTTTGCGTGGTCAGCTCGGTCTTGGCCTTGTAATCGTTGATATCGTATTCGATGATCACGCGCTGCTCGGGCGCCTGGCCCGGCTGGCCGGTGCGCAGCACCACGCGCACGATCTGGTTGTTCAATTCTTCGCGGATGCGGCGCGCCAGGATCAGGCCGGCGTCGTCGGTTTCCATGACCACGTCCAGCAGCACCAGGGCGATGTCGGACGTGGTGGAGAGAATCTGGAAGCCTTCGGCGCCGCTGTAGGCGGAAAACAGTTCCAGTTCGCGGCCCTTGAAGCTGACGTTGCGCAGCGCCAGGCGGGTGACCGCATGGACGTCGACATCATCGTCGACGATCAGCACCCGCCACAGGCGCTGGTCGATCGCGCCCTGGCTCGCCGCGCCGTCGGCGTCGTCGTCCTCGTCGATCAACCAGTTGTCATCGGATGCTGCGTTGGGGTCGGTCATACAGGCTCCGGGTCGGTTCGACGGGCTTCCAGGTGTGCGTACAAATTATAAACAATGTTTCACACAAATCACGCCGTCAGGCCGGATATTTTTCAATTTGGCAACAATCGCCTGCCCATGCAGGGTCTCGTCAGCGGCGCGAGAGTCTGCTACTCTTGCCCGGCAGGCCAGTGCGGCACGCCTGGCTCCCATTCGACAAGGAGATCATCATGCAAGCGAACTCATCGACGACAGGCGCTGCCGCCAAGGACATCGCCGGACGCGAATTTCTCGCCTTCACGCTCGGCTCGGAAGAATACGGGATCGACATCCTCAAGGTGCAGGAGATCCGCGGTTACGAAGCGGTCACGCGGATCGCCAACGCACCCGAGTTCATCAAGGGCGTCATCAATCTGCGCGGGATTATCATTCCCGTGGTCGACATGCGCATCAAGTTCAAGCTGGGCACGCCGGTGTACGACCAGTTCACGGTGGTGATCATTCTTAATATTGGCGGGCGCATCATGGGGATGGTGGTCGACAGCGTCAGCGACGTGACCACCCTGCTGCCTGAGCAGGTCAAACCGGCGCCCGAGATGGGGACCGCCTTCAATTCGGATTATCTGGTGGGGCTGGGCACGATCGACGAGCGCATGCTGATCCTGATCGATATCGACAAGCTCATGTCGTCCGGCGAGATGGGCTTGATTGAGAATATGGTGGCGTAAGCCAGCTGCTTCACCAATTTCGTAGGTCGGATTAGCGCAGCGCCTTCCGACGTTCCACGGATGATTCGCTTGCGGCTCACCCGTAGCACGTCGGAAGGCGCTGCGCTATTCCGACCTACGATTTTTGTACAGCCAACAATTTCCGCGCATCACAAGGCGATCAACTACGGCGTATCAGCCGGCCCAACCAAAGTCGGCTTCTGCTTCCTCGCCACGCAATCGGCGCGGCTGCCACCCACATCCACATTCTGATAGCGCACCTCATACTTGCCAGGCGCCAGCTTGTCCACCACCAGCGAATCCTGGGCCAGCACATACACGTGGCGCACATTCGAACGCCGGTCCAGATCATAAATCTTGACCAGCACCGGCGAGCCGTTCTGTGTGTTGTCGATATTGATCTCCACTTCCTTGCCCTGGTTTCCGATCGGGAAACCATCGACATACCCCGACTGCACCGGCCACGGCTCGCCATTCGGGGCGATCAGGGAATGCAGCTCAGTCTCGCAATCGGGCGCACGTGCCGGTATCACCAGCTGGATCACGCCCAGGGACTTGATATCCGGCGGACGCTGGCCACCCTCGAGGACGTGGGCCTTGGCCACGGCCCAGGTGTCCGGCGCCGATTCGCTGCGCGGCGGCGGCGCTTCGGCCCGCACCGCCAGGGCACTGGTCAGCGCCGCGGGCATGACCCTGGCCGGCACGCTGCCGCGCACGATCAGCGCCCCCGCCGCGCAGCCGAGCGCGAAAAACACGCTGACCGCCAGCCACCACCTGGGGTCGCGCAGCGCGCGGTAGCGCACCGGTGCGTCGACCGTTTCCGGCTCCCAGGCCGGCAAATCGCCGCGCTGCTTTTCCTCGGCGCGCGTGCTTTCCAGCCATTCGATTTCCCATTCCTCGGCCGCGATCCACTCGTCGTGCTCGCGCCGCCGTACCGGGTCCGACAGGGTCGTGTAGGCGCTGTTGAGAATGGCCATGATGCGGGCCGCCTTCTCGTCGCCGGGATTCTTGTCGGGATGGTATTTCTGGCTGAGCGCCTTGTAGGCCGCACGGATGACTTCCGCGGGCGCGAGGCGCGCCACTTTCAGGTTGTCATAGTGCGTGTGGATCTTGGCCATGGTCTCAGGGAAGGTCGGGCGTCTGGTGATAATAGCCGATCCGGGCTGGCTGGCGTCACTCTGCGGTGTGGTGCCCGGCTCGCCCTGCCCGGCCCGTCAGCATAGCCGGGTTTGTATCCCCAGCGCAAGATTTCCAGGATCAGAGACGGTGGCTGCGATCACTCCGGGCAATTGCCTCGGGTAAGCTGACATCCTGTCCGACCACCAGGACCTTGAACAGTTCCCCCATCTCGGCCGGTGACACGAGTTTTTGAACGGCGCGCGAGGCCGGCAGGAAACGCGGCGCGTCGGCCGGATCAAGTTCCAGCAGCAGCTCGCCGATGCCGGCGCCCAGCAGGAAGGACGCCTGATTCATATAGGCCATCACCTCCAGGCCGGCATCCTGGGCCGCCAACGCCATCGCGGTAAAGTCCACATGGGCCGTGATGTCCTGCAGGCCGGGCAGGTAGAAGGGCTCCGGGTGCGCATGGTGGCGGTAATGGCACATCAGGGTGCCCGTAATGCGCTGGTCCAGGTAAAACTCGTGGGCCGGAAAGCCATAATCGAACAGAATGGCCGCGCCCTTGCCGCTGCCGAACAAGCCTTTAAGCGACGCCATGAAACCGAAGGCGACCGGGTGGATCTCGGTCTGATAGCCGGGCAGCAGGTGGTCCGCGTCGGGAATCTGGCGCGCGATCTGGGCCGCCAGTGCCACGTCCGGGGCGGCAGGCGTGAGGGCGAACTCGCCCTCCTCGACCGTGACCTGCAGCTGGCGCCAGCCGCCAGCGTCCTTGCGCACCAGTTCCACCGGCATCGCGTCGAGCACCTCGTTGGCCAGCACCACGCCGCTGAAGCTCTCGGGCAAGGCATCGAGCCAGCGTACCTGCGGAAAATCCCTGAGCGCTTCCTGCTGGCGGCCGCGCAACTCGCCCGACAGTTCCAGAATGGCGTAACTGGCCACCTCGACCCCGGCCGCGCCCAGCGCCGTCAATACGTCGCGCGCCAGTTTGCCGGTGCCGGCGCCGAATTCAAGGATGTTGGGCGCACTTTGGGCGATAATAGCGGCTGCCGCCCGCGCCACCGCGGCACCGAACAGGCTGGAGATTTCGGGCGCGGTAGTAAAATCGCCATCCGCCCCGAGTTTGGCGGCCCCGCCGCTGTAGTAACCCAGGCCGGGCGCGTACAGCGCCAGCTCCATGAAACGGGCAAAGGAAATCGCGCCGCCATGCTGCGCGATCTCGGCGGCGATGCGCTGCTGCAAGGCGTGGGACGCGGCCAGCGCGTCGCTAGTTGGGGCGGGTAAGGACATTCCGGCATTGTAGCCAAACGACGACACATCAACAATTTTATGACGCAGACCGCCATGACCGATGCATCCGCTGCCAACACGGCTACCGCCACCGCCCGCGTTGCCCTGGTGACGGGCGCGGGCCGCCGCATCGGGCGCGCGATCGCCATCGGCCTGGCCAGGGCCGGCTGGGACATCGCCGTGCACTACCGCGCCTCCGAAGAGGACGCACGCGCCACCGCCGACGCCATCCAGGCGCTGGGCCGGCGCGCCGTCACCCTGCACTGCGACCTGTCCGACGAAGGCCCGGCTCGCGGCCTGGTGGCACGCGCCGTCGATGCGCTGGGTCCCGTGAGCTGCGTCGTCAACAACGCCTCGCAGTTCGACTACGACAGCGCGGCCGATTTTTCGCCGGCCCTGCTCAGCGCGCACATGCAGGCCAATGTCAGCGCCCCCATCCTGCTGGCCCAGGCCCTGCACGCTGCCACGCCGGCCGGCAGCCAGGCCGTGGTGATCAACCTGCTGGACCAGAAGCTGTACAACCTGAATCCCGATTTTCTGTCTTACACCTTGTCCAAGGCCGCGCTGCACACCGCCACCACCATGCTGGCCCAGGCCCTGGCGCCGACCGTGCGCGTGGTCGGCGTGGCGCCTGGCCTGACCATGGTATCGGGCGACCAGACCGAAGGCGGCTTCGAAAAAGCGCACCAGCAAACGCCGCTTGGCCAATCGAGCACGCCGGACGACATCGTCGCCGCCGTGTGCTACCTGGCCGGCGCGCGCGCCGTCACCGGCACCACCTTGTTAGTCGACGGCGGGCAGCACCTGATGCCCCTGCCGCGCGACGTGATGTTTTTAGCTAAATAAGCCCAAAAAAGAAAGCCCACTATGCTGTCCGCCCTGACCCACCCCAAGCTCGCCGATTGCCGCCGCCTGTTCCTGCGCAACTACGAAGTCATGATCAACATCGGTGTGCACGACTTCGAAAAAAAGGGCGAGCAGCGCGTCCTGATCAACGTCGACCTGTACATCCCGCTGGCCCTGTCCACGCCCAAGGACGACCACCTGGCCGAAGTGGTCGACTACGACTTCATGCGCGTGACCATCGCCAACCGCATGGCCCAGGGCCACGTGCACCTGCAGGAGACCTTGTGCGACGACGTCGTGCGCGCCATGCTGGCGCACCCCAATGTGCGCGCCGTGCGTGTATCGACCATGAAGCCGGACGTCTATCCTGACTGCGAAGGCGTTGGTGTCGAAGTATTCCAGATCAAGGATGAAGGATGAACAGCATGACTGAGGGCAGCGTGATCGAACGCAGCGACGACAAGACCGCTTACGAAAACAACAAGCTGCACAAGCGCCTGTGCCGCCAGGTCGGTCAGGCCATCGGCGACTTCAACATGATCGAAGACGGCGACAGGATCATGGTCTGCCTGTCTGGCGGCAAGGACAGCTACGCCCTGCTCGACATCCTGATGACCTTGCGCGAGCGCGCACCCATCAAATTCGAGCTGATCGCGGTGAACCTGGACCAGAAGCAGCCGAATTTTCCGGCCGATATCCTGCCCGCCTACCTGACCAAGCTGGGCGTGCCTTTCCACATCGAGAACCAGGATACGTACAGCATCGTCAAGCGCCTCATCCCCGAGGGCAAGACCACCTGCTCGCTGTGCTCGCGCCTGCGCCGCGGCATTCTGTACCGCGTGGCCGACGAACTGGGCTGCAACAAGATCGCCCTGGGCCACCACCGCGACGACATCCTGGAAACCTTCTTCCTGAACATGTTCTTCGGCGGCAAACTCAAGGGCATGCCGGCCAAGCTGGTGTCGGACGACGGCAAGCACATGGTGATCCGTCCGATGGCGTATGTGAAGGAAGCCGACTCGACACGCTACGCCGAGGTCAAACAGTTCCCCATCATTCCATGCGACCTGTGCGGCTCGCAGGAGAACCTGCAGCGCAAGCAGATCAAGGGCTTGATGCGCGAGTGGGAGAAGAAGTATCCGGGCCGGGTGGAGAGCATTTTCTCGTCGCTGTCGACCGTGGTGCCCTCGCACTTGATGGACAAGGATTTGTTTGGCTTTACCGGTCTGAAGACCGATGGTGTGGCCAATCCACTGGGCGATATTGCGTTTGATGAGGAGCCATGTTCGACGCCGACGGGGTTTGGGACCATACCGCTGCAGCAGTCGTAGACCCCGTTTGGTCGGTGAATAATTCGAACTCCCCGGCACCGCTGTCTTCGAGACCGTCATTCCCGCGAAGGCGGGAACCTATAGCACCTATGAGCAGACGTGCTATGGATCCCCGCCTGCGCGGGGATGACGTTAAAAGATGCAGCGCAATCTCGGCATTTCCGATTTCATCACAGCCTCTACGGGGCCGTGGCCGTGCGCACCACCGGATACAGATTTAAACGCTCGTCCCACGAAGCGTGTAGCTTCGCAAAGAACTCCAGGCGCGCATGCGCATTCTTGGCAAACGCCGGGTCGCTCTCCAGCTTCGACTTGAACGCCGCCGCCAGCTTGGGATCGGCCGCCATCATCTCGCGCGCCACTTCTTCAGCCACGTACTCCTCCATATACTCCTTGCGCTCGAAGGCCGTGTTGAACTCGCCCCAGGCCAGCAGCGAGTCCGGCGCCGTCGGTTCGAGCAGTGCCACCACCAGGCGCGCCTTGGCCTGCGCCACCGGCACGTACAGCGAACCCTTGGCCACCGCGCGCGCCTCGGTCTTCCACGCGCCCTGCACCGTCAGGCGCTGGTGCGATTCGAGCGAGCCGGCAGCGAAGGTCGCCTTCTCGGCGCGGAAGGTTTCGACGTCGGCCTTGTCCTTGCTCTGTTCAATCGTGCGGAAGCTGATGCCGTGCTGCGCCAGCTTGCGCGCGACCATGGCGGCGTGCGCGGGCGGCACAATGTAGCCGGCCGCCGGAGCGCTGCCAATCAGGTCCGGCACGATCTCGTCGCGCAGCGGCACCGTCCAGATTTGCGGCTTGGTCTCGTCGTAGCGCGTCATCAGGATGCCTGACACCTCGGACGGCGTGCGCGTGTAGGCGTAACCGCGGAAGTCGATCATGCGCGCCTTGTCGGTCGCCTTGTAGGTCAATTCAACAGGACCGCCCGCCAGTTTGGCAGCGCGCGCATCCGCCTCGGCCGCGGTCTTTTTCCATGCCTGCCCGTGCTCGGCAACCTGCGCCAGCACCGAGACGATCGTGTTGCGGGTAATGCGCACGCGGGTCGGATAGTCCTTCCAGGAATGGGTCTCGACCAGCATCGCCATGCGGTTTCGCAGCGGGAAATAGCCGGTCGAAAAACGCGGGTCGGACACGCCGTCGACAAAGCCGGAGGCCGGGTCGTCGTTCTCGGCGAACGACATGTAGAAGGCATGCGGCAGCGAGCCCTGCTTCGTGATATCGGCCAGCACATTGGTGCGCAGCGCCAGGCCGGCCTTGCGGAACTCGGGGTCGGCCGAATGCACCGGCTCGACCTGGATCGAGACATCGTGCTCGAACTTGGCGCCGTCCGTGACGTGCAGGTCGACATAGGTCAGCGGATCCCAGGCGTTCACCAGCGCCAGCATGGCCTGCATCTCGGCCGAATCGGCCTTGGCGTAGTCGCGGTTCAGGTTGAAGTTCTGGGCCGTGGTGCGCCAGCCCATTTCGACCGGGCCGCGCTGGTTGGGCCGATTCCACTTCTTGAAGCGCTCATGCCCATCGACGTTGAACACCGGGACGAACAGCAGCACCTGCTTGTCCAGCGATCCGGGCGCGGCGCGGTTTTCCAATACCTCGCGCAGGGCCAGGAAGCCGGCGTCCTTGCCGTCGATTTCGCCGGCGTGGATGCCGCCCTGGATCAGGGTCACCGGCAAGCCCCTGGCAGCCGCGGCGCGCGCGGTAAAGGCGCCGCTTTTGGTGACCACCAGCGCCTTCATGCTGCGGCCTTCCGGCGTGCGCCCGAAGTCGATGCACTTGACTGCTTTTGGATAGGCGGCCTGGAAGGCGGCGCACAGCTTGATGACTTCGTCGTAGCGGCCGGTCTGCTGAAAGCCGGAGCGTTCCGACACCGTGCTGAGGTCGGGCGCGGCCTGCGCGAGTGGAAGGGTGGACAGTAGCGCAAGCAGCAGGGCGGAACGAATCATCGGCATAACTCCGGCTTAGGTAGGTAATCGTAAGCGAGCGTGGTCGATCGCTGTCAATACGGCGCGTCGTGCACGCCGAGCCGGAAATTATAGACGGGTTTGCGAAGTCGAATTCGCAAACCCCTTTTTACTTTGACGTGCCGCCGCGGCCTAGCTGAAGTAAGGCCGCTCGGACGCGAACAGCACGCGGCGCACGGTGTCACGCCACTCGGCCGGCGCCTTGCGTCCGGCCAGCACCAGCGCCGCGCTGTAGGCGTGGGCGCGGGTTTCGGGATGCACGCCCTTGAGCAGCGCTTCGCAGGCGCGCGGGTCCTTGCCGGCCTTGATCTGGTTCAGGAAGGCGCTCACCTTGTCATGATCCGGCAAGCCCTTGGCGACCAGCTCTTCAAAGGGCTTGGCGTCGTAACCGTTCTTCATTGCCAGCGCGAGTCCCAGCCAGGCGGTGGCCGCGTCCAGGCCTTTGGTCAGCGGCAGGGCCATGACGCGCTTGGCCGAATCGGCGCTGGCCCCGTCGGAGGCAGCGACCAGGCGCAGCACGTGCGCCTCGTGCCAGTCGTCACCCATGGCATAGCCGAGCGATAGTCCTAACTGGCCGTGCGCCAGCGTGGCGTAGGCGCGCGCGGGCGAATCAGGCTTGCCGTCGCCCTTGTCGAGCGTGATCAGTTCGCGCAGGCGCGGCGAGTCTGCTGCCAGGCTTTGCAGATCGGCGTTCGGCTGCTCGTAATGGCGGATGCGCGCGATGTCCATGATGGCGCCGTCGGCCCGCGCCGGCAGCTTGCGCCGGAGCTTTTCCAGCTGCGGCAAGGCCGCCAGCCAGTCCTTGCTGCGCATCTGGTCCCAGGTGATCGAGTTGAGCATCCAGGCGTTGTCCGGCCAGCGCTCACTGGCCTCGCGCATCTTCGCGGCGGTCGCCGGGCTGTCGTGCTGGCAGCGCAGGGACAGATAGGTCAGGTCTCCGTCGTCCGGTGCCGCGGCGGCATCGGCAGCCGCCTGGGTGCACAAGGCTTGCTTGCGCGGTGCATCGGCCAGATCGAACTCGATACGGCGCAGGTAGACGTCGCGTGGCGCCGCCGCCAGGCGCTGCGCGATCACGTCCGGATCGAACTGGGAGGTATAGGCAAGCCAGGCTTCCGTGCCGGCAGCACTGGTGGGATCCCAGCGCGCGTGCAGCAACGCGACCCGGTGACGCTCCTTGTCGTCCGCCAGGGTATTGATCTGCATCTCCGGTGAGAACTTGCCCATGCCGTCGAGAACCGTACGGTAGCCCCCCTTGCCCTTGGACGTGATCTGCTTGGGCGGCTCGGAAAACACATGGTCGGCACTGCTCTCGAGCCAGCGCTGCGCGCCCAGCACGCGCTCGGGCTTGGGCTCGACGTTGCCGTAAGGGTTGGTCCACTCGACCAATGGCACAGCCCCGGCCACGCTGTAGACTGGATGTCCGCCCGGTTTGGCGTCGGCCTCGAAGGTCTCGATCACGCGGCCGTCGGCGCTCTTCGCCTCGACCCGGTGATGGCCAAACTCAGGCAGCACGAGAGGCCGCGCCGACAGCGGCGGCACATCCACGCGCTTGCCGTCGATGGTGACCACGACCGGCAACGCCAGGCCGTTGTAGACCATCAGGGCGGGGTCGCTGCCAAATACCGAGGTACCGTGGCCCTTGCTGAAGCTGCCCGCACCCAGCACCGCTGCGACGATGCCGCCAGCGACCAGCACACGCGCCCCGCCGGCCACCACGCCGTCGGCACGCTGAAACCTGGCCCACCAGTCCAGCCTGGTCTGGCGCTCGCGTTCGCGGCCCGCCAGCAGCACGGCGTGGCTGACCGGCGCCGCAGATGGCGTGGGCGCGCTTTCGACAGCTTCAGGCTGGCGCGCCATGCGGGCCACCTGGGTCTCGGTGAGCAGCAACTCCTCCAGCGCCGCGCCGCGCAGGGCGTTGAGGGAATTGACCATACTGGCAACCCAGCCGTCGATCACGCGCATCCACTCGTTGATGTTGTCGTTCTGGGCCAGGGGCAGCGTGAAATCTCCCAGCATGTCCTTCCAGGTGCCGCTCAGTTCCAACCGCTGCGCCAGGCGCGTATCGATGATGACGCGGGGCGCCTCCTTGTGCACCTGCTCCATGTTGTAGTGCAGCTCGTTGGCCTGGCCGACCACGCGCGAGACACCGTCCGCCGTAACGCGCCGCACTGCCGTAACGACAGCGGCGGCGTTATTGAGCATGCCCTGCAGGTCTTCGATATTGGCGGCGGTATGCTCGGTGTAGTGGACCAGCGCCAGCAGGCCGTCCAGGTAAGCCTGCCAGTCGCCGCCCAGCAGGCGCGCGGTGTTCTGGTGCCAGCTGCGGCATAGCTTGTCGTGCGCATGCAGGCGCGCTTCGGTTTCCTCGATCTCGGCCAGCACGCGCTTTTGCGCGGCCGGCAGCTGCGACTTGCGGAACTCGACGCCACGCAGGCGCACGGTCTTGCCAGGCGCCGTCATCACGCCGGCAATCAGGGCGCGCAATTGTCCCAGTTCGCTGTGCAGGGTGCGCAGCTGCTGCACGTCGGCCGCCAGCGAGTCCGGGTACATGGTGGCCAGGTCCGCCGCCGAGGGCCGGTATGCCGGATCGCGCAGCGCGGTGTAGTTGTCGACGTGGCGCGCCAAAGGACGACCGAAATACACACCGCAGTAGCGCCGGTTGTACTGCTCGCGCTTGAACTGCTTGGCCAGGGTGCGCAGCGATTCTTCCAGCTCGACCGCGGCCGCTTCGCTCTCGCCCAGCACGCGCGCCGTCATCTGTTCGCGCAGCGCGGCAGGCTTCTCGAACACCGACCAGGCGCTGGCCGGATCGATGGGCGCGGCCACGTACACGCGCTTGGCGTTGGCTTCGCGCTCGTGATTGAGCGGGTGGGTCAGCCACATCTTGGGCGGCTGCGCCAGTTCGGCCTTGAACACACGGTGACGGTCCGCGCCCTGGGCCGGCAGCGGCGGCACCTTGGCGTAGGCGGCGTCGTTGAGGATGGCGCTCATGCGCTGCACCATGTGCGTCTGGACCGCGAACACGTCGCGCGTGGCGCGGCCGCTGCCGTTTTCGCCGAACACAAAGTGCAGCGCGCGATCCCAGGCGTCGTCCGCACCCTGCATGCGGTGCAGCGCATGCACCAGCGCGTCGCTGCCGGTCAGCGACACCGCCACCAGGTCGGCCTGCATTTCCATTTCGCGCGAGAGGGCGCGCTGCATCAGGATCACCACGTTGAACAGCGACTCGACCAGGGAACGGATCGACCAGATGATCAGCTGGACCACGCCCACGAACAGGCGGATGCGCAGATCGATATTTCCCAGGCCGACCAGGAACTCATCGAGCTTGTCGCGGCGCGTGACCATGTGCGTGGCGATCTGCTGGGCCACATAGACCCAGCGGCCGACCGCCATCGAGCGTTGTGCGAAATGGCCGAATTCGTGGGCCAGCACCGCGCGGAACTCGCCCAGCGAGATCGTGTTGACCAGGGCCAGGCCGATTTCCAGATTCTTCTTGGACGGGAAAAACAGGTTGAACAGCGACAGGTCGTAGAACACCGCGGCGTTCACCCGGGCCGACAGGAACACCTTGTGCGGACGCGGTGCGCCGGCCGCATCGGCCAGTTCGAACAAAAACGCGAACAGGCGCGGCTGCTCTTCAGGCGTGACTTCCAAGAGGTCGTCCGGCTTTGCATTCTTCACCGAGAAGATGGCCTTGATCATCACCACGCTGATGAACAGCGAGCAGGCCGCCATCAGGTAGGCAACGAAGCCCAGGTCGGCGCCGGCGCCGGCGCCGCCGACAAACACGCGCCAGGCGGTGTACACGAACCAGCCAGCCAGCGCGCAGTACAACATCACGAAGAGCAGCAAGCCGGCCACTGCCAGCCGCGCGCTGTTTTTGTAGGAAGCCGACGGCTTGGCCAACTGTGCGAGCAGTTCGGCGGACGGCGCGGTGTGCAGGGCGTCGATGGAATTCTCCCGAATTGTAACAAACTGTAAAATTTTATTGAGCGGTAATTTTAGTAGACCGTGAGCACTTCAGGTTTGTTTTTACGCACACTTGCCAAATAGTTGCGAAGCAGCGACAGGTGAAGGAGGGTCTGGCGTTCGTGCGCTTGCTGCGTTCGAGGGTGCCGTCTGGAGATGCGGCCATGCGCCCTGCCGTCTGGCGAAAAGCCGGTTTAAGCGCTTCCAGACAATCCATTACAAATTTTATTCCTGATCAACATTACACATACTGTAAGGTGGGCTGTTTGATGCGTTGATCGGAGAAAACAATGAACGCCACCTTTCTGCATGCGATTCAAGCCTTGTACATTGCTTACTTCGGCCGTGCAGCCGATCCGGCAGGACTGGCCTACTGGCACGAGGTAGTGCAGGCCAGCAATGGCAGCACGAGCGGGGTTGCCGCCGCCTTTGCCGCATCGGCGGAATACCGGGCCACGTTCGAGGGCAAAGTCGACTATGCGATCATCGGCAGCATCTACCAGAATCTGTTCAGCCGCGCGCCTGACAGTTCAGGGCAAACTTACTGGGCCAGCCTGCTTGGCCGGGGTGAGCTGAGCATCGACACCATCGTGCGCAACATCGCCGAGGGGGCCCAGCGCAGCGACAAGACCACCTTCGAGAACAAGATCCAGGCCGCACTCGCGCTGAGCGCAGAGCTCGACAGCGCCGCTGAACAGCTCAGCTATAGCCGTCCGGAGGCGGCCCAGGTCGTCAAGGAATACCTGTACAACATCACCACGGACGCAAGCCTGGCCGCCGCGCTGGCCCCGCCGGCACTCGCGGCCACGGTGGCCGCCTTCGCCAGCGCCACGGCGCAGCGCACACTGGGCAAGGCCAACGACAGCATCGTCGGCAGCGCGGCCGATGACAGCTTCAGCGCCCCGGTGGTCGATGGCAGGAATACCTTCCGGACTGGCGACATCATCCATGGTGGGGCGGGCGAAGCTGACCGCCTGTCCGTTCAGCTGGTCAAGAACAGCGACGACATGAACGTGACCGCGCGCACCAGCGGCATCGAACTGATCACGCTGCAAGCGGTGGCCCGCCCAGGCGACCTGTGGAGCCCGCTAGCTCCGCAGGAAGGCAACCGGGTCGACGCCCTCAACATGCAGGGCGTGCGCCAGTGGGAATCGACCAACAGCAGTGGCGATCTGCAGATTACCAATATCAGGCTGCTCGACACGCAAAGCACCAGGGATGTGCGCATCGTGATGCGCGAGACGGCGCCCGGCGACACCGACCTGAGTGCCTTCTTCACGACCGAGGCCCAGCGCAGCGCGCCTCTGCTGAGCAGCACGATGCGCATGCAGATGCTCGACCTGAGCGGGGGCAATCCGGCCGCCCCCCTTGAGGGACTGACCGATATCGGTGTCGCCTTCTATCTGAACGGCACACTGCACACCCTCATTTCCGATGCCTTCAATGCGGCCACGACCTACCCTGCGCTCGTCGCCGCCCTGCAGGCGGAGATGGCGCGTGTGCCCGCACTCGCCAATGTGACGGTCTCGCTGGGTTCGCCTTTCTATGTGAAGAACAAGCAGGGCGTCTACATCACCGGCACCGATCTGGTCCTGCACAGCAGCGACGGCGGGCAGTTCGGCGCGTCGGCGCCCGGCGCAGGTTTCCTCTCGTACGGCGCCCCGTTTCCGAAAGTGGAAGGCCATTATGTGCTGACGACACTGCCGGCCGACAGCCTGAAGAACACCACGGCCAGCCTGGTGCTGGACGACGTTGGTCGGGGCGGCACCAGCGGCGGCCTCATGGCGTCGGCGAACCGCTACGAGATCGAGGTGCAGGACAGCAGCAAGCTGCAACTGCTGGGCGACGACCGGGTCGAGGAAATCGTGCTGCGCAACGGCCTCACCACGAGTCATAACAACAGCGATCCGGGCCGGGTACAGAACGAGGGTGACCTGTCCGTCATGGGCGACACCGGCCGCAATCTGGATATCCTGACCGGCTCCTCCTACTGGCATGTGAAAGGAGCGGGCCTGTCGGAAGTGCGCGTGTTCGACGCCAGCGCCATGCTTGGCAAAGTCAGCTTTACCGCCGCCATCACCGACAATGCCCTTGCCCGCTATCTGACCCGCGGCAAAGTCGACGCGCCGCTGCCCAAGCAGAGCGTTGAGTTTGTCTACAGCGGGGGCGCCGACGACGATGTGATGCAGATCCAGGTCAGCGGTAACGTATTGGCCAGCAACGGCAAGGCCCTGCCACAGGGCGACGTGCTGTTCAAGGTCAGCGGCGGCGAAGGCAATGACAGCATCAAGCTGACCGTCGTCGAGGGCACGGCCGGCTGGTACGGCGTGCAGCATGGCTTTGCCAACCTGCGCATCAGCGCGGGCGGCGGCGACGACACAGTCGTGCTCGCCGGTGCCGGCGACGCTGTCATCGACCTGGGCGCGGGCAACGACAGCCTGAGCACGTCGGCGCTCGCCAGCGACGCCGTGATCCAGGGCGGCGCGGGCGATGACCGCATCGTGCTCGGCACGGCAGCTGGCAGCGACCTGCTCGCCTCCAGCAACGACACCTTGCTGTTTGGCGCCGGGTTCGGCAAGGATGTGCTTGTCAATTTCAGCGCCGGCGGCAACGGGGCCGACCGGCTTGACTTCAGCGCCCTGGGCGGCAAGGGCAGCGCCTTTGCCGGTGCGGCCGTCTCCAGCGTCGATCAGGCCATCACGGTGCAGCAGGAAACGGCCGCCAACGATACGGCGGCCGAAATTGCGGCACTGTATGCCGACGGCAGCGTGACGGTCACGCGCGTGTTTGTCGCGGTCGATGCGGCCAATGTGGGCAAGGTCTATGCGGTGGCGGACAGTGCCGATGGCGCGGTCGCGGTCACGCTGGTGGGATCGATCGATCTGGCGGGAACGCCGTGGTCAACCCTGACCAGCGCCAATTTCGCCTGACGGCGACCGCGCTCAAGCGGGCGCGGTCAGAGGCTGTCCAGCGACAGCGCTTTGGCGACTTCGGCTTTGAATTTGGCGGCCTGGTCCTTGCCCGGGATTTCGCCGGCCAGCGCCAGCGCCAGCGCGCGCAGGTCGGGGGCGCTGTCGAAGTGCTCGTCGCAAACGATTTCGGCCATGGGACCGATGTAGCGCAGCATCGCGGCCTGCAGCAGGCTGCGTACGGCGGGGGTGAGGAATTCGCCTTCGGACACAGCGGCCCTGGCCGCCGGCACGCTACCGGCGCCGGAACCGCCGCCGCCGCCGGCTTCGGGCAGATGGTCCGACGAGCCGTCCAGGTAGGCCAGGATCGCGCCGGTCGGCAAACCGCTGCCGTCGGCGTTGCCAGGTGCGGCGGCGTCGAAACTCAGGCGCGCGTTGCGCATGGTGCGCATGATCCCGAGCGCGTCGCGCCCGCGTCGACCGCGGCACAGGACGAAGACGATCTGGCCGCCGTGCAGGTGAACCTGGCCCATGCGGTTGTCGTCGCTGACCAGCAGCACGGTGCCGCTCGCGCCCTTGGCGCACAGAGCTGCGATCTGTGCGACCAGTTCGGGAAACGGTAAGAAGTCAGGTCCGGCCATGTCAGTAGATCTCCATCTGGATCTCCATTATCTCAGCTCTTCTTGCGCAGGCGGTCCATCGCCATCTGCAGGCTGATACCGAGGCGTTCGATGGCGCCGGCCAGCGAGCCGATTTCGTCACTGCGTCCGGTCTGGGGAATGCTGACGTCGAGCTTGCCTTTGCTGAGTTCTTCGGCAATCACGGTCAGTTGCAGGATCGGACGGGTGAGCTGCTTGCCCAGGAAGAAAGCGACTCCGATCACCAGCAGCACCGCCACCGCGATCAGGTTGCGCGCATCCTTCTGCAGGCGCACCAGCGGTGCGTAGGCTTCGTCGTATTCCTGTTCGATCAGCAGGGTCCAGCCTTGCGGCAGCTTGCGCGCATAGCCCACCATCTCCTTGCCTTCGTCGGTGTACTGGGCCGGCTGCTCCATGATGCCCGCCACTTTGAGCGCGGGATGGTTGCTGAAGTCCTGCAGCGCGACCTTGACCTTGGCGGCGTTACCGTGGGCGATCACCTTGTTCGAGGAATCGAGCAGGATGGCGCGGCCGGTCTCGCCGATGCGGTTGCTGACCACGGTCTGCGACACATCGCCCAGGTTCATCGCCATGGCGATCACGCCGACCAGGTCGCGGTTGTCGTTGCGTACCGGGGCGGCCAGGATCAGGGCCGGCTTGCCTGTCGATTTTCCGATCACCACCTGGCGCCCGAATTCCTTGCCGCCGACGACATCCTTGAAGTAGGAACGGTCGCCGTAGAAGGTCGGCGCGCCGCCGTCGTTGCGGCCGATATTGCTGCCGTCCGGAGCGACCGTAAACAGCAGGTAGGACCATTCATAGGTAGTGCCCAGTGCGGCCAGCACCGGGTTCTGGCGCTCCGGTTTCATCGAGACGACGTCGGACAGGCGCGCGGCCTGGCGCAGCGCACGCACATTGCCGTCGTCCCAGGCGTTGATGCCGGTGGCGATGGTGTTCATGGTCGAGACCAGGTTCTGCGAGATGTTCGCATTCAGGTCGTGGCGCGCGTTGGACTGGTCCAGGTACCAGAGGGAGCCGAGCGGCACCAGCGAGACCAGCAACAGGGTAATGAGCAGCTTGTGGAAAATGGTGAGTTTGAGTTTCATATGTCGCGATCGGATGAGGTAGGCGTAGTGCGGTTCGGTGGAACCACCGTCGGGGTATCGTCGATCGGGACGGGTGGCCGCAGCGGGTACACCATTATTGCCGCGCGACAACGATCCGGTCAATATCGCATACCGCCAAAGGCCTGTACATACGGGTTATCCACAGTAGCGCGCATGCCGATCGCATGGAAAAACAACAGTCGGGCACGCACGGGCCGTCTGCGCGGCGCCGCAACTTTGTTATTCTGCTCATGCGCCGGCAGGGGCTGGCTTCGTAAAAGGGATGGCGATGACGACGGAACTGGTACTGCTGGGCTGGACACTGGTGCTGGCACTGGTGCAGATCGGCCTGGCCGGTGCGCTACGCACCAGCGAGACGGGCATCGGATTTAACGTCAGCGCGCGCGATACCGAGGCGCCGGCGCCGCGCCCGGTGACGGCGCGCCTTCAGCGGGCCCAGGCGAATCTGTTCGAAACCTTGCCGCTGTTTGCAGCGGCGGTGCTGATTGCGCATGTGGCGCAGCGCAATAGCGACGCCACCCTGCTGGGCGCTCAGCTTTACCTTGGTGCGCGGGTGTTGTACGTGCCGCTGTACGCCTTCGGCGTGCCGCTGCTGCGCACGGTGGTGTGGGCAGTGTCGATCAGCGGGCTGATCATGATCATCAAGGCGATCCTGGCCTGAGGCCGGCGACGGCCGGCGGGGCACGCTTACGTTGCGGCCAGAGTGTAGTCCAGCTCGTAAAAATGCTGGCGGTCGACGATGTCGAGCTTGAGCTTGCCTTCGATGGTCGCCAGGTCGCCCGTGCCGGACCCCGGCACGATGCTGATCGACAGATGGCTGGCACCGCCGTGCATGGTCCCTGCGTGCTGCAGGGCAAAGCTGCCGCTGAGCGAGCCCAGGGTGCCGGTCACGTGCTCGATTGCCACGTATCCTGCCGAGCCCGCCGCTGGATTACCGGCCGACAGCATCTCGCCCTGTCCGATGCCGGTCAAATCGCCGCTGTAATATTTGTCGAGCAACATGCGCCCGACCGAGACCCGCCCCGCTCCCTCGCCTGCCGGCGGCGGCTGCATCGTGATGGTAAAACTGCCCTTTGCAAACGCCATGGCGACACCTCTGGGTGAGTTCGAATCCCCCATGGTAACGCAGTGTCTTGCAATGTTCGCAAACGAACAACGTTAAGGCAGCACATACATTATGCTTTCTGAAAGTCACAGCGCACTGTTCAGGGGTAAATTTTCGATGAGCGACAACGCCAATCCGGGCAGGGATGCCGCAGCCGAACGACGTTTTCTGGACGGCCGCGGCGAGATGGCGGCACTGATCGCCTCGCGCGACTGGTCGAGCTCGCCGCTGGGGCCGGTCGAGCACTGGCCGCAAAGCTTGCGCACCACGGTCAGCCTGTGCCTGGCGTCGAATTTTCCGATCAATATCGTGTGGGGTCCGCAGCACACGCAGATCTACAACGACGGCTATCGCATCATCTGCGGCGACAAGCATCCAAGCTCGCTGGGCATGGATTACACAGAGTGCTGGGCCTCAGCCTGGCCCGCGGTCGGCCAGCCCTTCGAAGAGGCACTGCTCGGCAATACATCCTTCCTTGAAAACCAGCGCATGTTCCTGACGCGGAACGGCTACCTGGAAGAGACCTTCTTCACGTTTTCGCTGAGCCCGATCCGCGACGAGAGCGGCGGCATCGGCGGCCTGTTCCATCCGGTGACCGAGACCACGGCCAACATGGTGGGGGAACGGCGCACGCGCGCGCTGCGCGACCTGACCGCGCGCCTGGCCGACGCCAGCTCCACCGCGGATGTCTTTGCGCGCACCATCGCCTCGCTGTCCGAATGCGATGTCGACCTGCCTTTCGTGCTGCTCTACCAGCTCGCCGACGACGGCAACTACGGGCTGGCGGGCGTGACCGGCATCGATCCGTCGGCGGGCATCAGCCCGCCCAATCTGCAACCGGACGACAATGGCCCGTGGCCGCTGGCCAGCCTGATCGCGCAGGACACGGCGCTGCAGATCGACGGCCTGCGCGCGCGCATCGGCGCGCACCGTTGCGGTCCTTACGAGGAAGCGCCCGACACCGCCTTTGCCGTGCCGCTGCGCCGCCACGGCGTTGCGCTGCCGGTGGCGCTGATGATTGCCGGCGCCAGCGCGCGCCTGCCGCTCACCGACGAAGTGCGCGGATTCTGCGACCTGCTCGGCGCCGCCCTGCGCGCCGCGCTGGCACGGGTGGCCGGCATCGAGCAGGAACGCAAGCGGCTCGAGATGCTGGCGGCGATCGACCGCGCCAAGACCATCTTCTTCTCGAACGTCAGCCACGAATTCCGCACGCCCCTGACCTTGATGCTCGGTCCCCTGGAAGAAGCGCTGGAAGCGGCCGACATGCCCGCGCCGCTGCGCCAGCGCCTGGAAATCGCTAACCGCAACGCCCAGCGCCTGCTCAAACTGGTCAACACCCTGCTCGATTTCTCGCGCGTCGAGGCCGGACGCGCCGACGCCCACTTCGTGCCGCTCGACCTGGCCCGCCTGACCGCCGAACTGGCCAGCAATTTCACGTCCGCCTGCAGCCGTGCGGGGCTGGCGCTGCGCATCGACTGCGCGCCAGTCGGGCGAGAGATCTACGTCGACCGCGAAATGTGGGAAAAGGTGGTCCTCAACCTGATCTCGAACGCCTTCAAGTTCACGCTGGAAGGCAGCATCGCCGTGCAGATCAGGGCGCACGCCGACGCTGTCGAACTGATCGTGGCCGATACCGGCGTCGGCATCCCCGCGGCCGACCTGCCCCAGGTCTTCGACCGCTTCCACCGCGTCGACGGCCAGCGCGGCCGATCGGTGGAAGGCAGCGGGATCGGCCTGTCGCTGGTGCGTGAACTGGTACGTCTGCATGGCGGTGCGATCACGGCCGACAGCACGCCCGGTCGCGGCAGCGTGTTCCGCGTCAGCCTGCCCTACGGAGCCGCGCACCTGCCCGCGGCCCAGGTGCACGCCGGCAGCGCGGAGAGCGAGCCAGGCTGGCGCGCCACCGGCTACGTCGAAGAAGCACTGCGCTGGCTGCCGGAAATGGCGCCGGCCGGCACGGCGTCGACCCAGCTGGCGCCCGCCGGGCGAGTAGAACGCCAGGCGCGTATCGTCCTGGCCGACGACAATGCCGACATGCGCGCCTACATTCGCCACGTGCTCGAAGCCGGCGGCTACCGGGTCGATGCGGTCGACAACGGCGCGGCGGCGCTGGCGGCGGTGCGCGCCGGCCCTTTGCCCGACCTGGTCCTGTCGGACGTGATGATGCCGGAAATGGACGGCTTCGCCCTGCTGCACGCGCTGCGCGACGATCCCCACACGCGCGGCGTGCTCGTGATTCTGCTGTCGGCGCGCGCCGGCGAGGAAGCGCGCATTGAAGGCCTGGCCGCGGGCGCCGATGAGTACCTGGTCAAGCCCTTCAGCGCGCGCGAGCTGCGGGCGCGGGTCGACGGGGCGGTCAATCTGGCGCGCCAGCGCGCCGACGCGGCCGCGCGCGAACAAGCCTTGCTGGTGCAGGTGGAAGCCGAACGCGGCCGCGCCGCGCTGAACGAAAGCGAGGCGCACGTCACCAGCATGTTCGAACAAAGCGGCGCCGGCATCGCGGAGGGCGACGTCGAGGGCCGCCTGCTGCGCGTGAACGAACGTTTCTGCCGCATTCTGGGACGCCGCCGCGAAGAACTGCTTGGCCGGCACTTTGTCGATTTCGTGCACCCGGAAGACCGCGCCGACAACCTGCTCCAGTTGCGCAAAATGAGAGACAGCGGCCAGCCGGTGGAAATCGAAAACCGCTACCAGTGGCCCGATGGCAGCGTTGTCTGGGTCAGCAAGACGGTCACGCCGATCCGCACCCGTGCCGACGGACCGGCCGAGCGCATCCTGGCCGTGGTGCTCGACATCTCGCGCCGCAAGCAGGCCGAGGACGAGGTGCAGGAAGCGAGCCGGCGCAAGGACGAATTCCTGGCCATGCTGGCGCACGAATTGCGCAACCCGCTGGCGCCGATCAGCGCGGCGGCGGAACTGATGGGGCTCGCCAGACTGGACGAAGCGCGTCTGAAAAAGACCAGCGCCGTCATCACGCGCCAGGTGCGCCACATGACCAGCCTGATCGACGACCTGCTGGACGTCTCGCGCGTGACACGGGGCCTGGTGAGCATCGATCGCACGCCGCAGGAGGTGCGCACCGTCATGGCCAACGCAATCGAGCAGGTCAAACCGCTGATCGCCGCCCGCAAGCAGCAGCTGGAAACTGAATTGCCGCAAGAAGGGGCGTATGTGCTGGGCGAGCACAAGCGCCTGGTGCAAATCCTCAGCAACCTGCTCAACAACGCGGCCAAATACACGCCGGAGGGTGGCCAGATCCTGATGCGCTGCGAAGCCGGACCGACCAAAGTGTGCCTGACAGTGCAGGACAGCGGGATCGGTATCGCACCCGAACTGCAGACCCGCGTGTTCGATCTGTTCGCCCAGGCCGAACGCACGCCGGACCGCTCGCAGGGCGGACTGGGACTGGGCCTTGCGCTGGTCAAGAGCATCGTTGAACTGCATGGCGGCAGCGTGGAATGCTACAGCGCGGGATTGGGGATGGGAAGCCGCTTCACGGTCACCCTGCCGCGCATGGCGGAACCCATGGTGGCGCCGGTGGCGGTGGCGGAAACGCGCCCGCGCGCGGCGGCCGGTGGAACGCGGCGGATTCTGGTTGTGGACGACAACGCCGATGCGGCGCAGATGCTCAAGCTGATTCTGGAAGCGTCCGGGCATGAAGTGATGGTTGAACATGAATCGCGGCGTGCGCTGGCAACGGCGCGGCAAATGTCGCCCGCCGTGGGAATACTCGATATTGGTTTGCCCGAGATCGACGGTAATGAGCTGGCACGCATGCTGCGTGCGCAGCCCGAGACGGCAGACGCCTTATTGATTGCGGTGACCGGGTATGGGCAGGAGAGCGACCGCGCGCGGGCGTTGGCAGCGGGTTTCGATCATCATCTCGTCAAACCGGTGGATGTGGCGGCGTTGACGGCGTTGCTCGATGAAGGGGTGGGTGGATAGAAAAAAGCCCGCGTCGCGCGGGCCTTGTTCATCAATCAAGCACCATCAAGCCACCCGATGCAAACTCCCATCGGGCGAAGCGGGCTTGCCGAACGACGCCAGCAAATCGGCTTCCTTCTGCTTGGCCGCCTTGAGGTGACGCTCCTTCACATGCCCATAACCGCGGATATCTTCCGGTATGCTGGCAATGGCCACCGCCTGCGCCAGGTTGTCCGCATTGAGCTTGCCCAGCAAGCCGCCCACGGTGTCGCGGTACTGCTTGATCAGGGCACGCTCCATCTTGCGCTCGGCGGTATAACCGAACACGTCGAGCGCACCACCGCGCAGGCCCTTCAGCTTGGCCAGCACGCCAAACGCCTTCATCATCCACGGACCGAATTCCTGCTTGATCAGGTGCCCGTTGGCGTCATGCTTGGCCAGCAGCGGCGGCGCCAGGTGGAACTTGAGCGTGATGTCGCCTTCGAACATGGACGCGATCTTCTGCTTGAACGCGCCGTCCGTGTACAGGCGGGCGACTTCATACTCGTCCTTGTACGCCATCAGCTTGTAGTAGTAGCGCGCCACGGCTTCGGTCAGGCGCGTGCCCTTGCCCAACTTGGCTTCCTCGGCCCGTACCTGGTCCACGAACGCCTTGTACTGGTTGGCGTAGTTCAGGTCCTGGTAAGCGGTCAGCAGTTCGATACGCTTGTTGATCACGTCGTCGAGTGACTGGGTGCGCTTGAACTCGATCACCTTGGCCGGCGTGGTCATCTTCACCAGCGACGGCAGGTCGTGCGCGGCCGTACGGCCCCAGGTGAAGGCGGCCTTGTTGAAGCCCACCGACACATTGTTCAATTCGATCGCCTTCATGATCGACGCTTCGGTCAGCGGTACCTGGCCTTTTTGCCAGGCGTAGCCGAGCATGAACATATTGGTGGCGATGGAGTCGCCCATCAGCGCGGTGGCGATCTGGCCGGCGTCGACAAAGTCCACGCGCTCGGCGCCGCAGGCCTTGACGATTTCCGCCTGCGAGGACGCGCCCGGGAACTGCCAGTTCGGGTTCTTGACGAAAGCGGCAGTCGAGGAACCGGTCGAATTGATCGCGGCGTAAGTACGCCCCTCGCCCATGCGCGACAAGGCATCGCGGCTGGCGGTGACGATCAGGTCGCAGCCGATGACCAGGTCGGCGCTGCCGGTGCCCACGCGGGTCGAGTGCAGGTCGGCCTGATTGTCGGCCAGGCGCACGTGCGACATCACCGGGCCGCCCTTCTGGGCCAGTCCGCTCATGTCCAGCACAATGGCGCCCTTGCCTTCGACGTGGGCCGCCATTGCCAGGATCTGGCCGACGGTGACGACACCCGTACCGCCGATCCCGGTGATCAGGATGCCGTACGGGTCGGCGGTGCTTTTCAGCGCGGGCGTCGGCAGTACCGGTGGCGCAGCTTCGCCGGTGGCGGCCTTCTTGGGCTTTTTCAGGGCGCCGCCTTCGACCGTGACAAACGACGGGCAGAAACCGGTCACGCAGGAAAAATCCTTGTTGCAGGACGACTGGTTGATCTGGCGCTTGCGTCCCAGTTCCGTTTCCAGCGGCTCCACCGACAGGCAGTTCGACTGCACCGAGCAGTCGCCGCAGCCTTCGCACACAGCCTCGTTGATGACGGCGCGCTTGGCTGGATCCGGGTACTCGTTGCGCTTCCGGCGACGGCGTTTTTCGGACGCGCAGGTCTGGTCGTAGATCATGGCCGACACGCCCGGCTTGTCGCGCAGTTCGCGCTGCACGTCCATCAATTCGCTGCGGTGGCGCACGGTGACGCCTTCGGCCCACTTGTAATCGTCCGGGTATTTTTCCGGTTCGTCGGTGACGACAATGATCGGGCCCACGCCTTCGGCCGCGATCTGGCGGCTGATCATGCCAGGGTCGAGCGGGCCGTCGAATTCCTGGCCTCCGGTCATGGCAACAGCGTCGTTGAACAGGATCTTGTAGGTGATGTTGACCTTGGCCGCCACCGCCGCGCGGATCGCCAGGATCCCGGAGTGGAAATAGGTGCCGTCACCCAGGTTGGTGAAGACGTGCTTCTCGTTGGTGAACGGGGCCTGGCCGACCCAGGTCACGCCTTCGGCGCCCATGTGGGTGAAGGTCGAGGTTTCGCGGTCCATCCACAGCACCATGTAATGGCAGCCGATACCGGCCAGGGCGCGCGAGCCTTCCGGCACCTTGGTCGAGGAATTGTGCGGGCAGCCGGAGCAGAAGTAAGGCGTGCGGTCGGTCTCCGGATTGGGCTTCAGGCCGGCGCTCTTGAGCACCAGCTCTTTCGCTTCCAGATAGGCGATGCGCTCCTTGACGCGCTGCTCGACCGGGTGGCCGGCGCAGTAGTGCGAAATGCGGCTGGCGATCGCGCGCGCGATCTGCGCCGGGTTGAGCTCATAGGTGGCCGGCAGCAGCCAGTCGCCGTGGCCGGTGCCGCCCTTGTTCGACCATTCGCCGGTATCGTCGAACTTGCCGACCACGCGAGGACGCTGGCCGTCCGGCAGGTTGTACAGTTCTTCCTTGAGCGCGTATTCGAGGATCTGGCGTTTTTCTTCGACCACCAGGATCTCGTCCAGGCCCTTGGCGAATGCGTGCACGCCTTCGGCTTCGAGCGGCCAGGTCATGCCGATCTTGTACAGGCGGATGCCGATATCGGCCGCGGCCTGCTCGTCGATGCCCAGATCGGCCAGCGCCTGGCGCGTGTCCAGGTAGGATTTGCCGGCGGTGATGATGCCAATCTTCGGACGCGGGCTGTCCCAGATGATTTTATTGAGCTTGTTGGCGCGTGCGTAGGCCAGCGCGGCGTACCACTTGAAGCTGTTCATCCGCACTTCCATATCGAGCACGGTGTCCGGCCAGCGGATATTCAGGCCGCCTTCGGGCAGCACGAAATCGGTCGGCAGCGCGATCTGCACGCGGTCCGGATCGAAGTCGACCACGGCGCCCGACTCGATGATGTCGGTCACGCACTTCATCGACACCCACAGGCCGGTGTAGCGGCTCATGGCCCAGGCATGCAGGCCGTAGTCGATGTATTCCTGGACCGAGGCCGGATACAGCACCGGAATGCCGCAGGCATTCAGGATGTGGTCGGACTGGTGGGCGGTGGACGAGGACTTGGCCGCGTGGTCGTCGCCTGCCAGCACCAGCACGCCGCCGTGTTTGGCGGAGCCGGCATTGTTGGCATGCTTGAAGACGTCGCCGCAGCGGTCCACGCCGGGGCCTTTGCCGTACCACATCGAGAACACGCCGTCGTACTTGGCATCCTTGAACAGATTGGTCTGCTGGGTGCCCCAGACCGCGGTGGCGGCGAGGTCCTCGTTCATCCCGGGATGGAACTTGACGTGGTGGGCGTCCAGGTGCTTCTTGGCCTTCATCGCGGTCATGTCGACCGAGGTCACGGGCGAGCCGCGGTAGCCGGTAATGTAGCCGGCGGTGTTGAGGCCCGCTTTCAGGTCGCGTTCGCGCTGCATCATCGGCAGGCGGATCAGGGCCTGGGTGCCGGTCATGAAGGCGCGGCCGCGCTCCAGTGTCCATTTATCGTCCAGCGAAATCTCGTGCGAGGGCTCGGGGGCCAGCTGCGTGCGGTCCAGGGGTGCGTTCATGTATGTCTCCGTTCTTCTCTCGGACCGCTCAGGCAGCGGTGTCCTGTAGCACGCCGCGCTTGATCTGGTCGAGTTCAATCGACTCGAACAGCGCGCGGAAATTACCTTCGCCGAAGCCCTGGTCGCCCTTGCGCTGGATGATCTCGAAGAAGATCGGTCCGATCACGGTCTGGGTGAAGATCTGCAGCAGCAGTTCACGTTCGGTCTCGCTGCTGTGGCCATCGACGAGGATGCGCAGGCGCTTGAGTTCCTCGAGGTTTTCGCCGTGGCCGGGCAGGCGGCGGTTGATCAACTCGTAGTAGGTCTCGATCGTATCCTGAAACACGATACCGGTGTCGCGCATGCCCTGCACCGACTGGTAGATATTGTCCGTGCCCAGGGCGATGTGCTGGATGCCCTCGCCGTGGTACTCGTCGAGGTACTCCGCGATCTGGGATTTGTCGTCCGACGACTCGTTGATCGGAATGCGGATTTTGCCGCAAGGGGAAGTCATCGCCTTCGATTTCAGGCCGGTCAGCTTGCCCTCGATGTCGAAGTAGCGCACTTCACGGAAGTTGAACAGGCTCTCGTAGAACTCGGCCCATTCCTTCATGCGGCCGCGGTGCACATTGTGGGTCAGGTGATCGATATAGGTCAGGCCGTTGCCGACCGGGTTGGCCACCGCGCCGGGGATGGCCACGAAGTCCACGTCATAGATGGAGATATCGCCGATGGTGCCTGGCGCGGCGCCCTGGTTGGCGCCTTTGCCGCGCCAGCGGTCCACAAAGTACAGCAGCGAGTCGCCCACGCCCTTGATGGCCGGGATATTCAGTTCCATCGGGCCGGTCTTGTTGTCGAAGCCCCAGGCGCCCAGTTCCAGCGCGCGCTGGTAGGCGAAGTTGGCGTCTTCCACGCGGATCGCGATGGCGCACACCGACGGGCCGTGGGTGCGGGCGAAACGCTGGGCGAAGGAGTCTTTTTCGGCGTTGATGATGAAGTTGATGTCGCCCTGGCGGTACAAGGTCACGTCCTTGTGGCGGTGGCGCGCGATGGCGGTAAAGCCCATCTGCTCGAACAGGGCGCCGAGCGCTTTCGGATCCGGCGCGGCGTACTCCACGAACTCGAATCCATCGGTCCCCATCGGGTTTTCCCAAGGCGTAAATTGCATGACCATCTCCTCATTTTAGTAGGGCACAGTATAGTCCCGAGGCTCCGGCATTAAATTTCAAACAATGCCCCGTGTGGCGCAATCTGAGCAATAATATTGCGTGAGAATGCACCTATTGGAGAAAACATGTCAAAAATCGAGCTGGATAAAACAGATCGCAAGATTCTGGCCATCCTCCAGGCGGACGGGCGGCTGTCGAATCAGGACGTGGCGGACCAGGTCAGCCTGTCGCCCTCGCCCTGCCTGAGGCGCATCAAGCGGCTGGAAGAAGCGGGCGTGATTCGCCAATACGTCGCGCTGCTCGATCCCGGCAAGATCGGGCTCGGATTGCTGGCCTATGTGAACGTGCGGCTGGAAAAGCACAAGGAAGGATCGAGCAATGCCGCCGGCGCGCGGCGCGCGACCAGCTCCCCGCATGCGGACTTCGCCGCCTCGGTCGAAAACTGGCCGGAAGTGGTGGCCTGCTACGCCATGACGGGAGAGATGGACTACCTGCTGCGGGTGCACGTGGAAGACATGGACCACTTCTCGCGCTTCATGATGCAGACCCTGCTGAGCCACCCCGCGGTCGCCGACGTCAAATCCAGCTTCGCCCTGCAGCGCATCAAAGACACCACCGCCCTGCCGCTGGTTTGACACAAACAAATCTGTTGCCCAAAAATGTACGGCGTGTGGGGTCAGGTCTGTCAATCGGACTTTTTTCAGCAATATTTCCTGAAAATGTACGAATGACAGACCTGACCCCACACGCAGGACAATCGGTGGAAACTATTTTTTTGCTTCGAAGAATTTGACGGCGGCGCGGGTGTTGGCTTTGAGGGTGTAGTCGATCGTGGCGAACTGTTCTTCGATCGCTTCTTGCAGCACGCTCGCCGGATTCGGCGGCAGCAGGCGCAGGTAGGCGTCGGCCTCGCCGTGGTCGCGCTGGATTTCCATGCCGGCCTTTTTGGCGATGTGCATCATGGTCTGGTTCGAGGACAGGCAGTGCATGTACAGGGTGTCGACGTCGCTGTTGCGGCAGTGGATTGCCGCGCGTTCGAACAATTTCGAGCCAATGCCCAGCCCGCGCGCGGAACGCGAGACCGAGACGCCGAATTCGGCAACCTGCTCTTTGGTGGTGGTGAACTTGCCCAGCGGCAGCTTGTCGCGCGGCGCGAAAGCCAGATGCCCCACCGCCACCAGCTTGAATACGCGGTTGTAGACGCCGTACACGCTGTCGTGGCGGAAGTCGATCCTGGCGACGTAGGCGGCAATCTGTTCGTCCGGTAGCACCGTGCCGAACCTGAGTAAGCGGTCACTATCGTCAAGCGTGAGGAAATGCTTGAGCACGCGGCGACGATCGCGTTCTTCGAGCTGCTTGACCAGCACCGTCGGACGCGATTTTTTCTGCTCCGGCCGGCCCAGCCAGCGGCTCAGTGGATTCTTGAAAATATTCTCGCCCATGGCTTTTTCTCCCGCATTGGTGCACTGCATCAAAAGCCATTGTAGCGGATTGCGCTATACGGTTTGGAGCCCCGGCTCTAACGTGCAAAGGCTGCAATATTGCCTTTCCAAGCCAGCGGGCGCCGGTGTGCGCTCCCCTTATGCCGTGCCGGCGGCAGCCGCGACCGGGCCGCTGTAGCCCCAGTGCGCGTGCGGACTGACAGCAACCCCGTCCTTGCCGCTCGCCTTGGCCTGGTACATGGCCTGGTCGGCGTCGGCCAGCAGGGCCGCGGCCCCGCGCGCCGCGCCTTCGCGCCCGTGCGCGCTGGAGATGCCGATGCTGGCCGAGATGCTGACCGGGTGTCCACCCGCAGACACGATCGCGCGGATCTCGTCCAGCGTCTGCTGGGCCACGCGCAGCGCGCCTTCGCAGCCGTTCACTTCTTCCAGCAGGATCACGAATTCGTCGCCGCCCAGGCGGGCCAGCGCGTCTTCCTGGCGCAGGCGCCCCCGGACCCGGCGCGCGACTTCCTGGAGCACCAGGTCGCCAGTGGCGTGGCCGTAGGTGTCGTTGACGGCCTTGAAGCCGTCCAGGTCGATGAACATGACGACCACGCTGCTGGCGCGGCGCCCGGCGCGCACCAGGGCATGCTCGAGCAGGCGGGTGAGCGCGCCGTAGTTGATCAGGCCAGTCAGGCTGTCGTGCTGGGCCAGCTGCTCGAGGCGGGACGATTTTTCTTCCAGTTCGGCGGTGCGCTCGGCCACGCGCAGCTCGAGCGTTTCGTTGGCGGCCTGCAGGCTGCGATTGACCACGCCGATGATGCGGTAGCTGCGGCGCAGGCGCAGGGCGACGAACAGCAGCAGCACCAGCAGAAAACCGGCATAGGCGAACAGGTAGCTGCGAAAGCGCTGCTTTTCGATCTGGACCTGGTCGAAGGCTTTGTCGAACAGGCCACCCAGGCGTTCCATGGCTTCGGCCGTGCGGGCGTTGGCGATGCGCAGTTCGATGTCGTTTTCGAGCTGGCGGTTGCGCAGGATGGAGCGTCCGTGCGCCAGCAGTTCGTCAATGGTGTCGCTGATGGCGGGCGAAAAGCCGGCACGCAGCGGAACGATTTCGCCCATGGTACGTTCGATGCGCGCGGCCAGGGCGCGATCGGGCGCCAGGTTGAAGCGCAGGATGTCGCTGAGCAGGGAGTTGAGCGCGCTGTCCAGCGCGAGCACGGTGCGCGCCGGGACCAGGGCGCCTTCGATGCCGTTCAATTCAGTCTTCAGGTCGGTGACGGCGGGTGGAAAGTAGATCAGCGAATTGCGCAGGATCGCATTCTGGCTCTTGAACTGCTCGACCAGGTCTTCTTTCTGTTCCAGCGCTTCGGTGACGCGCGTGAACACTTCCCTGGCCTTGCGGTCGTTCGCCATCGGCAGCGCCGCTGCGAGGCGCAGCTGCAGCTCGCGCATGCGCGCCAGCGCCGCGGTCAGGGGATCGTAGCTGCTGTTCAAGCCGATGTGCGAGCGCAGGATGTTGACGTTCCATTCGGCGTCGAGCTTTTCCAGCTCGCGCAGGTTGAGCATGACCCGGTTCTGGGCGTCGATGTCGATGGCCTGGGTGCGGCTGAAGAGGAAGGCGAGCACGCCCACCAGCAGCGCCACCAGCAGGCCGAAGGCGATGCGCCGGCGCCGGCTCACGGCCGCGCTCCGGCTGCGGGCGGCGCGGCGCTGGTGCGCGCGCCTTCGAGTTTTTCACCGCTCAAGGTGCGCAGGAAGCGCACGATCAAGTCCTTGTCCTGGGCCGGCGCGCTGCGTCCCAGCTGGTACTTGAACATGAGGTCGACCGCTTCTTCCAGGGTGGCCACGCTGCCGTTGTGGAAGTAAGGCGCGGTCAAGGCCACGTTGCGCAGGCCGGGCACGCGGAAGGTGTAGGCGTCGATCGAACGCCGCGTCAGCAGGTTGCGTCCCAGGTCGCCGGGTCCCAGCCCCGGCACGTCGCGCATCGCGCCCAGGCGCTGGAACAGATTGCCGCCCAGGTTGATGCCCTGGTGGCAGGCCACGCAGCCGTAGCTCTTGAACCTGGCGTAACCGGTTTCTTCGTCGGGTGTGAGGGCGGCCGGGTCGCCGCGCAGGTAGCGGTCGAAGCGCGACGGCGTCAACAGCGAGCGCAGGTACTGGTCCATCGAATCCTTCAGGTAGGCGGGCCGCAGTTCGTCGCCGTACACGGCGCGAAATTCGGCGGCCACGCGCTCGTCCTGCGACAGGCGCGCGCTGACCATGTCCCAGCTGCTGGTGTAGATCTTGGGCTGCACCACGAAGTGGTCGAGCAGCTGTTCGACGCCGCTGTGGCGCCCGGTCCAGGTCTGGCGGTAGTTGAAGCTGCTGTTGTAGACGCTCAGAGTGTTGTACAGGCCGGGTTTGCCGTCCGGCCCGGGGGCGACCGCCTTGCCGTCGGTGCCGGCGCGTCCCGGCTGATGGCAGCTGGCGCAGCTCATGTCGCTGTCGCGCGACAGGCGCACATCGTTGAACAGACGCTGGCCGAGGGCGACGCGGGCCGGATCGCCTACCGCCTTGAGCGGAAGCGGGCGCACCGGTTCATTGACGAGCGCCTGGGCACATGCGGCGCTCGCACCCAGCAGCGCGAGCGCAAGCCCCGGCGCCAGGGCCAGGACGAAGCAACGCGGCATGAACGGCATTCGACTCCCCCGGCTCAACTAGACTTGTACAGCGCATAAGAATAGCAGGATCGCTGAAAAGTTGTCGCATGGCGACGAAATCGGGCTCAGGCAGGTGTCATGGCCTGCGCCAGCAGGGCCAGGAAGGCGGCGCGGTCGAACACGTTCAGGGTGGCGGCCCTGCCCTCGCTGCCGTCGACTTCCAGCACTTCTGCCGGCGTGCCGGGGCCATGCTCGCCGCCGCATAGCATGCGCGCCGAGCCACGCCGTGCGCCCGCGCCCACGTGCACAATGTTGTCCACCGCGTCGACGATCAGGCCGTAGCGCTCGTCGCCGTCTTCCACCACCAGGATGCGGGCGGCGCAGCCTTCCGCCGCCGGCGCCAGGCAGAACAAGCGGCGCAGGTCGATCACGGTGACGACCTGGCCGCGCAGGTTGAGGATGCCGCGCACGCAGGCCGGCAGGCCGGGCGGGCACACCAGGCCGGCGCGGAAGGGGATGATCTCGCGCACCTGGCCGATCGGCACGGCCCAGCCACCGTCGAGGGTAAAAGCAATCCAGGCTTCGCGCGCGCTGCGCGCCTTGGCGCGACCGGCGGCGCCGCAGGCGTCCTGATACAGGCTGACATGGCCGGCGCCGATCTCGAGCAGCTCGCACTGCGAAAAGATGAAACGGTGGTCCAGAAACAGGAAGTCCTTGCCATTCTGGCTGACGCAACCACCGAACATGCCGGCCCGCGCACGGCTCAGGAGCGGTATCGGCAGGATCTCGTCTTCGAAGAAGTTGAAGATGGTATCGACCGAATCGACCAGCAGGCCGACCAGGCATTCACCGATGCGCGCGACCAGCACCCGCCGGCTGGACTGCTCGGCCCCTTCGGCCTGCTGCGCCACGGGCGCGAACTGGAGCAGCGCGGCAAAGTCCACCACCGCCACCGGCATGCCGCGAAAATCCATGCGGCCCAGGCACAGGCGCCCGTTCATGACCGAGGGTTTGATCTCGGGTACGTTGATGATCTCGCGAATGGCGCTCATTTCGATGCCGAAGGCGGTGCCACCCACCTGGAATCCGATGCACTGGCGCCGTTCGGCCAGACGCTGGAAGCTGGTTTTCTCGGCCGCGCGCGGACCGGCGCGCAGCGCCTGCACCTGGGGTACGTTCTCGATACAGACCAGGGCGCGCGCGTCGAGTACCTGCAGCAGCCGCGCACCGTCGTCGAGCAGGATGGTGCCGGCCACCACGCCGCAGGGGGCGCCCTCGCGCTGGCTGATCACGCTGCGCTGTTCCGGGCGCACCCGCAGCACTTCGCCGGTGCAGTGGAAGACGATACCGACCAGGATGTTGTCATGTTCGACGATGGCGACCTTATGGCTCGCCTCGGCCGGCCCGGCCTGCGGCTGGAAGATGCGTGCCAGGTTGAGCACCGGGATCACCTGGCCGCGCAGATTGAACACGCCGTCGAGAAAAGGGGGCGAGAGCGGCACCGGCGTCACCCTGGCCGGATAGTTAACCACCTCGCGCAGGGTGGCGGCAGGCAGCGCATATTCGGCGCCGTCCAGCAGAAAGGAGCCAAACAGCTCGACCGAGGCGGACGAGGAGCGCGCCGTGTCGAGCGCGCGCGCGGCGGCCATGCGTGTATCGAGGGGAAACCCCGCGCTGGCGCCGGTGACGGCAATGGCAGGTTCAAGCGCCGGCATGGTGGGACTCCTGTGTGTCGATCGGACGGATGGAAAAGCGGTGGGTACTGCAATCGATGCGGATCAGGCGCCCGCGCCTGCCGCCGGTATCCTGGTGGGTGACAGTCAGCCCGGCCGCGCCGAGCTGCCGGAGCGCGGCGCTGACATTGGCCGCTCCGACGCCGCTGCCAAGCACCCCGCGGCCGATCCGTATGCGTCCCAGCATGGCCGCGCCGCCGGCGACGACGACCTCGATGGCGCCTTCGTTGCAGGCCGCGGCATCGTCGATTTTCATTAGCGCCAGCAAGGAGGCGACCGCCTGGTCGACATAGCGCGCGCCGATGTGCGGCAGTGCCGGGCCGCCCTCGGGCAACAGGCAATGGGCCAGGGCGCAGCGCTGGCGCGCCGGCCAGATCAGGGCGATGGCCACGCAGGAGCCGAGCAGCGCGCCCAGGATGACGCCGGGGCGCCCCACCCGCACTTCGCCACTGGCCACATGTATCAGCCGCGCTTCCTGCTCGCCAAACGGGGACAACTCATGCATCGCCGTCTCCGCGCCGGTAAATGTGGGTCTGCTCGAAGCACAAGGGGGTGGCCAGGCGCGTGATCGATTCCTGCTCCCCGATGACCAGGCGCGCTTGCGGCGCCATCGCCTGGCGCACCCTGGCCAGCACCCTGCGCTGATTGTCCTCGTCGAAGTAGATCAGTACATTGCGCAGCAGGACCAGGTCGAACTGCTGCCCGGCGCCCCAGGCATCGAACAGGTTGTGCGGCACGAACTGCACATACTGGCGCAGCTCGGGCAGCACCGCCAGCGTGTCCTCGCTGTCGCGGAAGTAGCTGGCGGCCAGCTGCGGATGGGAGGCGCGCAGGCGTTCGGCCGAGCGCCCGCTGTAGCGACCCGCGCTGGCGGTGGCCAGGGCCGCGCCCGAGATGTCGCTGCCCAGGATACGGAAGCGGAAAGCCGGATGCAGCTGCTGGAACTGGTGACAAAGCATGGCCGCCGACCAGGCTTCCTCGCCGCTGGCCGCCGCCGCCGACCAGATGCGCAGGGCGCCATCGCCATCCTGCCCGGCGCGCCACTGCGGCAGGAAGCTGTGCGCGAACCATTCCCACACCGCCGGGGTGCGGAAGAACTGGGTGTCGTTGGTGGTGACCATGTCGATGAAGACCTGTACCTCGGGCCCGCCGGCCTGCAGCAGCGCCAGGTACTGCTCGTAGCTGCCCAGCTCCAGCTGGCGCAGGCGCGGCGCCAGGCGGCCCTGCAGCAGCACGCTCTTGCGTTCGGCCATGGCGATGCCGGTGTGGCGCCTGACCATGCCGAGCAAGGCGCCCAGGGTGGCCGCCTGCAGCTGCGTTTCGTGCTGTGCCGCCGTCGGCATGGCTAGACCACGAACATGGCGACGGTTTGATTCAGGCCGCCGGCATTGGCGTTCAGGCCATCGGTCGAACGGGCGATGCTGTCGCAGGCCGCGGCCGACTTCTCGGTCTCTTCCGCGATGTACTGGATCGCGGAAGAGACTTCGCGCGCGGTCAGCAGCTGCTCGTTGGCCGCGCTCGAGATGTCGGAGATAGCCTGGGTGGTCTTGGCCACGCCATTGACAATCTTGTCGAAGGCTTCGCTGGCCTGGCGCGAGATCTCGCTGCCGACCGAGACGCGCTTGACCGATTCGCCGATCAGCTTGGAGATTTCCTTGGTGGCCTGGGACGAACGCTCCGCCAGCTTGCGCACTTCGTCGGCCACGACGGAAAAGCCCAGGCCATGTTCGCCCGCGCGCGCCGCTTCGATGGCCGCGTTAAAGGCCAGCATATTGGTCTGGCTGGCGATCTCCCCGATCACCTTGACGATTTCGCCGATGTCCTCGGACGAGCGGTTGATCAGTTCCATCGCTTCGATCGAGCGCGCCACCGCCTTGGCCCCCACTTCCGCCTCGCTCTGGGTGGCCTTGGCCAGCTGGTCGGCGTTGCGGCTGTTGCCGGCGATCGAGTTGATGGAGGAAGTCAGACCGTCGATCGAGGCATTCATTTCCTCCACCGTGGCGCCAAGCGCCTGGGCCCCGGCGGCCACGCCATTGGCACGTTCGGCGATGGCGCGCGAGGAGCCGGAGAAGTCGCCCGCCGCGTGCACCACCTTGCCGATCACGCCGCGCAGGTCGGCCGTCATTTTCTTGATGCCTTCGGCCAGCTGGTCGATCGGCTCGGCGCCGTCGATGCGGATGTGGCAGGTCAGGTCGCCCTGGGCCGCGCGCGCCACCGACTCGAGCAGTTCGTTCACCTTCTTGCCGTCGCTGGCCGCCTTGGCCGCGATGCTCGCTTCAAGGCGCACCTGCTCGGTGATGTCGACCGCGTACTTGACCACCTTGTACGGCTTGCCGTTCAGGTCCAGGATCGGATTGTAGGTGGCCTGCAGCCAGATCGTCTTGCCGTTGTTGCCGCAGCGTTTGTAGCGGCCCGAATCGAATTCGCCGCGATTGAGCTTTTGCCAGAACTTGCGGTACTCGCTGCCGGCCGCGAAATCGTCGTCGCAGAACACGCGGTGATGCTGGCCCAGGATGTCGTCGAGTTCATAGTCGACCACGGCCAGGAAGTTATCGTTGGCGGCGATCACGTGCCCGCCCATGTCGAATTCGACCATGGCCTGGGCCTTGCTGATGGCGCTGACCTTGCCCTCGTATTCCGCGTTGCGCATCTTGTCGGCGGTGACGTCGTTGGCGAACTTGACCACCTTGAACGGGCGTCCGTCGGCGTCCAGGATGGGGTTGTAGGACGCATTAAGCCAGACTTCGCGCCCGCCCTTGGCCACGCGCTTGTACTGGCCGGCGTCGAATTCGCCGTTGCCGAGCTTCTTCCAGAAATCGCGGTAGGCGTCGCTGGCGGCGTGGGCCGGTTCGCAAAACATGCGGTGGTGCTTGCCCACGATCTCGGACAGGTCGAAGCCCATCGCAGCCAGGAAATTCTCATTGGCCCACAGGATGGTGCCGTCCAGCTCGAATTCGATCACGGCCTGGGACTTGCCGATGGCGTTGATCTTGCTCTCGAATTCAGCCTGGGTGCGCTTTTGCGCGGTGATGTCGGTGGCGAACTTGACCACCTTGACCGGTTTGCCGGCGCCGTCGAAGATCGGGTTATAGGAAGCGTTGATCCAGATTTCGCTGCCGTCCCTGGCGATGCGCTTGTAGTCGCCGCGGTCGAATTCACCGGCTGCCAGGGTGGTCCAGAACTGCTTGTACTGGGCCGAACGCACATACACCGGGTCGCAGAACATGGCATGGTGCTTGCCTTTGACCTCCGCCAGGCTGTAGCCGACCGTGGCCAGGAAATTGTCATTGGCGTGGATGATGGTGCCGTCGAGCTCGAACTCGATGACGGCCTGAACACGGTTGAGCGCGGTATTGATGGCCTGAAGGTCGAGTTCGCCCACCTGGGCTTCGGAGTTTGTTTGCATGGCACCACCGGAAAAGAGAGTCGAATGAAAAATCCATCCGGCTGCGCGCAGGGCAGTCAATGGAGGGCGCGAACGGGGCCAGGCAGGCCGGTTCGGGGTATTAGTCGCGGGACGTTGTTTGGGTCGGCGTGATGCTATGTTCCGCCGGTTCTATTGCCGAGTGGAATTTTTTTGAGGAATTTCGCTGCCGCGGTGAGTTTTGCGTGACTTTGTGTCGTCTTATTCCAACGCCCCTTGTGCGTTCAATAAGGGTTCATTACCGTCGATCAAAAACGCGCATTAAATATTGGTTTCTGGTTCGCCGCTAGCTGTGCCGAGCAGCGTATCGACGGCCGCCACGCGCGCCGCGTGCACGGCACCCGGAATGGCTGCCTTGTTGTCGCCACAGCGTTGGGCCACGTCACCCGCGTTGACGGCGCGCGCCGCCCCCAGCGCAGCTAGCAGGTGCTGCGCCTGCGGAAAGGCTGGCTCACGCACGGCGCAATCGGCCGCCAGCAGCATCTGGGCGAAGCGCTCGGGCTTGCGAAAACCATCACAGCGTTCGAACAGCTTGACCAGTGCGACCGCGTCCAGCGCCAGGGCGGCGGCGATGGCGCCATGTTCACGCTGCGCCATGACAGCCAGGTCGCGGCAGTCGGACGGCACTTTCAGGCGTGCGCAGACGCTGTCGATGTTTGGCAGGCCATGCATCAGGGCGGCGAAGCGCACCGGCAGCGGGTAGCCGCGCGCGGCGGCGTAATCGATCGCCAGCGACGCACTACCCTGCCCATCGAGTTCGGGCAGGATGCGCGCCAGCGCGCCGCAGCCCTGCAGCACGGCCAGCATGCGCGACGGCGTGCCTTCCATCAGGCCGCGCGCCAGTTCCTGCCACACGCGCTCGGCCACCAGGGCGTCGACCTCGCCCTGCTCGACCATGCGGCGCATCAGGGCATTGGTCTCCTCTGCCACGCGAAAGTCCGGCAGGCGCGCCGCGAAGCGCGCCACGCGCAGGATGCGTACCGGGTCTTCGGCAAAGGCGTCGGAGACATGGCGGAAGACTTTGTCGCGCAGGTCCTGCTGGCCCTTGAACGGATCGTGCAGGCTGCCGTCCGGATCGCGTGCGATGGCGTTGATGGTGAGGTCGCGCCGCACCAGGTCGTCGGCCAGCGTAACGTCGGGCGAGGTATGGAAGACGAAGCCCTTGTAGCCCGGCGCCGTTTTGCGTTCGGTGCGCGCCAGTGCATATTCTTCCTGCGTCTGCGGATGCAGGAACACCGGGAAATCCTTGCCAACCGGGCGAAAGCCCTGGGCGATCATCAGTTCCGGCGTGGCGCCGACCACCACCCAGTCGCGGTCCTGCACGGGAATGCCGAGCAGGCCGTCGCGCACCGCGCCGCCGACCACATAGGTTTGCATGGTGTGTTCGCGCTGCGCCGGCTTTATGGTTTGCCCCGGATTTCGTCGTCGTGCTTGCCGGCGGTTTCGGTTTCCTGCAGCGCCTCGGTGACCCAGCGCGCGACCGCCGGGTGGGCCTGCATGCGCTCGCAGTAGGCTTGCAGGGCCGGCGCCAGCGCCACGCCGTAGGTCTTGAAGCGCATCACCACCGGTGCGAAGAAGGCATCGGCGATGGAGAAGTCGCCGAACAGGTATTGATGGTGGCCGAAGCGCGACAGGCACTCTTCCCAGATCTCGCTGATGCGGCCGATATCGCCCTGGGCGCCGGGTGTGCGTCCGCGTCCGGGAAGGCTCATGCGGATGTTCATCGACATCGCCGAGCGCAGGTCGCCAAAGCCGCTGTGCATTTCGGCTGTGACGGAACGCGCCATCGCGCGCGCCGCCACGTCCTGCGGCCACATGTGTTTTTCGGGGAATTGCTCGGCCAGGTACTCGCAGATGGCCAGACTATCCCAGATCGTCATTTCGCCGGCCACCAGCACCGGTACCCTGCCCGCACCGGAAAATTCGGCGATGCGGTTGGCGGTGTCGGCCTGGTCGAGCAGCACGCGCACTTCCTGGAAGGGGATGTTAAACGCCGTCATCGCCACCCACGGCCGCATCGACCAGGACGAGTAGTTCTTGTTGCCGATGACGAGGGTCAGTCCGGCTTTTTTGGCGTCACTCAGCGTTTGCGACAGGGTGGGATCGAGTTCGGTGGTTTGCATGTGCGTTCCTGGGTACTTGAAAGTCGTCGTTTGTTTTTATAAGAGCGGCTGATTCCTGAAGCGCGTTCAGCGCCCGGCGCGCGCGCGGTAATCGTCGTAGGGTTCGCGCGGCGCCAGGTAACGCGGTGCGGCCGCCTCCAGGGTCGTCAGGCGCAGCCCGAGCGCGGCCGCGGTGGTGGCCTGGATGGCCGGGTCGACCACGTTATCGACCTTCATGGAGTCGAGATTGTCGCGGCTGATCAGCGGGTCGCCCGGCATCAGTTCGAACAGCATGGCCTGCAGGCGGCCCAGGGCATCGGGAATCTCGAACACGGGACGCGGGTGCCCGGCATAACGCCCGGCCAGGCGCACCAGGTCGCCCAGTGGGTAGATCTGCGGCCCGCCCAGCTCATACACCTGGTGCCTGGTGCGCAGGTCGCCCAGCGCATGCACGAAGGCCTGGGCGACGTCGCCCACATAGATGGGCTGGAAGTCGGTCGAGGCGCCCGCCAGCGGCACAAAGGGCAGCCATTTCTGCATGCGGGCGAAGGTGTTGAGGAAGCTGTCGCCGGGGCCGAAGACGACCGAGGGACGGAAGATGGTGGCGGCGACCGAGGGCTCGGCACGGGCGGCGACTTCGCCGTCGGCCTTGGAGCGCTGGTACATGGAGGGACCGTCGGCGGCCGCGCCCAGGGCGCTCATGTGCAGGTAGCGCGGCACCCGCTCGGCGGCGCAGGCGGCCACGATGCGGCGCGGCAGGTCGACGTGGGCGCGCTTGAATTGCGGGCCGTAAGGCATGCCGCGGCTGGAATGCAGCACGCCAACCAGGTTGATGGCGGCGTCGCGCCCGTGCACCAGGCGGCGCAGTGAAGCATCGTCGCCGATGTCCCCTTCCACGACTTCCACGCGCGGCAGCGAGATCAGGTGCTTGGCGCGTTCGTAGCGCCGGGTCGGCACGATCACGCGCGCGCCTTCTTCGGACAGCCTGGCCACCAGATGGCTGCCGATGAAACCCGAACCGCCGAACACCACTACCGTCGTGTCCTTCATTACACCCCTTTCATGCGCTTGGCTGTTGTTCGCTTATCTATTTCGCAAACTTGATCGAACATGAAGCTTACGGCAAATCGCCACCCTGTGCAGAGCGCGGACTGACTTTGCCCAGCCGCGCCTTGAGCGATTGCGGCTTGTTCTCGAACAGGGCCGCGTAATTGGTCGCATTAGCCATCACGTTCTTCACGTAGGTGCGGGTCTCGTTGTAGGGAATCGATTCGGCAAAGATCGCTCCTTCCATCGATTCGGTCAGGGTCGAACGCCAGTTGCGCATGCGCCCGGGACCGGCGTTGTAGGCGGCCGTGGCCAGGGTCTGGGAACCGTCCGCATTGGCCAGCACCATGTTCATGTAGTTCGCACCCAGGACCAGGTTGGTGCGCAGGTCGGTCAGCTTGTTCTTGACGTAGTCGCCCAGACCGATCTTGCGCGCCACGTAGGCGCCGGTGGACGGCATCACCTGCATCAGGCCGGCCGCGCCCACGCTCGATTGCGCATCCATGATGAAGCGCGATTCCTGGCGGATCAAGCCGTATACCCAGGCCCGGTCCAGACCCAGTTCCCTGGCCGTGGGGGCCAGGATGTCGTGGTGCGGCGCCGGGAAACGCTGGGTGTAGTCGAACTGGGTGCGGGTGCGGTCCGAGGTGTTGACCATGCGGTCTAGGATCTCGTGGCGGCGCGCGAATTCGGCAGCGGCCAGCAGTTCGCGTTCGCTGAACTTGCGCAGCTCCCAGTTCCATTCGCGCGTGCCTTCGAAGCGCAGGCGCAGGCTGAAGAACTTGAGTGCGCGGCGCAGGCCGGGATTGGCAGCCATGGGCGCCAGTTCCTCGGCCGTGATGGCGGGACCGGGCGGCGGGATCGAAATCTTCTGGCCCAGTTCTTCCAGCGCCAGCTGGCCGTAGAAGTTGGTCTGGTCGGCGATGCGCTGGTACAGGGCCGCGGCCTGTTCATGCTGCCCGAGTTCGGCCTGCAGCGCGCGGCCCAGCCAGTAGGTCCAGGTCGGCTGGCTGCGCAATTGCGGCGGCATGGCCTCGATGGTCGCCTTGACGGTTTTCCAGTCGGCGCGGCGCATCGCGATGCGGGTCTTCCATTGCGCCTGTTCCTGCGACAGGGGCGCGCCGGCTGCTTTGCGCCAGTACTCGGCCGCTTCCGGGGCAAGGGTCAGCGAGGCGGCGTGGGCGATGCCGGCCCAGCCGATGGCCTGCTCCTGGGGCGTCAGGCGCGCCGCGTTTTTATTCAGTGCGATCACGGCCAGCTTCTGGCTGGTGCGCGCCATGCGGCTGACCGCGACCAGGTAGATTTCGTGCTCGGCGCGGGTGTCGCCGATACCGCGCGCCATGGCCAGCGCGGGGAAGTCCACCGCCTGGGCGGCGCGCAGGTCGGAGGCGCCCAGCAAGGCCGCGATGCGGCGCGCGGGACCGGTGGCGTTGGCTTCGCCCGACAGGCGCAATTGCGCCAGCAAGTCGTTGGTGTCGAACTGGCCGGCCTGGGCCAGCGCCGTGATCAGGCCATTACAGGCGTCGCCATAACCGGCAGGGCTGGTCAGCAGGGCGCGCGCATCGTCGGCCACGCGCTCGCCACGGGTCACGCGCGAGAGCAGCGCGTAGCATTTGACCTGGGTGTCGTCGTTGAGTACAAACAGCGGCAGCTGCTGGTCGAAATTGGCCCAGTCGCGTGCGCGTCCGAGTTCCAGCAGCCAGTCGTTGCGCAGGCGGTCGGCGATCGCGCTGCCCTGGTAGCGGTTGAGGAAGTCGCGGAACTCGTCGGGGGTGGCCACGCGCATGCGCGTTTTGAGACGATAATAATCGACGTAGCCGGGAATGGCGTAGTTGGCCAGGCGCGAGGCGTAGGCGTTGGCCTTGCCGGCGTCGTCCTGGCGCGACGCTTCGCGCAGCAGCAGGAAGGTATCGTCGTCGGCGCGCGATTCGGGTGTTACCGGGGCAGCCGGGATGGGTGCCGCATGCGCGGCGACCGGCGGGCGCAGGATAGCCGGCGCGATGCCCGTCGGCGACGCTGGTGTTAGTGCTGGTGCCGCCGATGGGGCTGGGGCCGGCACCGGCGGCACCGCTGCCGTGCCGGGCTGGCGCACGACGGCCGATGCCGGCGGCAGCTGCGGCGCCGGCTGTACTGCCGGCGCGGCCGGCGGCGTCGCCGCAGGCCGGTACTGCGGCGCGGGTGCTGGGCTCTGGGGTGCCGTGGCGGGTGCGGGTGCGGGTGCGGGTGCGGGTGCGGGTGCGGGACGATACTGCGGCGCGGCCGGCGGCATGGTCTGCGCGGGCGTCTGGGCGGGAGGCGCCGGAGTCGTTTGCGCCGGCGTCTGGGCAGCGGGCGGCGGTGCGGTCTGGGCCGGGGTCTGCGCGGCCGGCGGCGTGGGCTGAACTGCAGTCTGCACGGGACGCGGCGTCGTCTGAACCGGTGTCTGCGTGGGCGGTGGCGTGGTCTGGACCGGCGTCTGGACCGGGGGCGCGGCGGGCGTCTGCTGCGGCGTTTGCGCCGGCGCTGCCGGTGGCGTTTGCTGCGGCGTCTGCGCTTGCGGCGCCGGAGCGCTTTGCGAGGGGCTTTGGGCCGGCGGCGCCGGTGGCGCTTGATACGGCGCTTCGGCAGGCGGCGCCACCCGCGGCACTGGTAAAGTGGGCGGGGTACGCGCCATGACCTGGGTCAGGCTGGTGCCGGCGAGGATTGCGCCGGCGACGATTTTCGGCAAAGACATCAGATTGCAACTCTCATTTTATATAACAGATTCATACATGACCGGCGATTCTAGAATACCACGCGACCCCGCGCCGCTGCCAGCGCAGACGGCTCTGGACGTGCTCCAGGCAACAGAAGAAAACAAGGCGGCGCTGCGGCGCGCGCTGACGGCGGCGCGGCGCGCGATCGACCCGGCGCAAAAGGCGGTCTGGGATGCGGCCATCGCTGGGCGCGTGTTGGCGTGGTGGCGCACCCAGGCTGTATCGCCCGGCTCGGCGCTGGGGGTGTACTGGCCGCTGCGAGGCGAACCCGACCTGTCCACAGCCTACGCCGAACTGGCCGACAGCGGCGTTCGCCTGGTGCTGCCGGTGGTGCTGGCGCGTCACACCGCCCTCGGTTTCGCGCACTGGACGCCGGGCGAGGAGATGGTCAAGGACGCGATGGGCGTGGCAGTACCGGCGCGGCTGCGCGAGGCACAGCGGCCGGACGGCTTGCTGGTGCCTTGTCTGGGGTTCAATGTGGAGGGATACCGGCTGGGCTACGGCGGCGGGTACTACGACCGGACGCTTGAGGCGCTGCCGCGGCCGGCCACGGCGGGGGTGGCGTATGCGATCCAGCTGGCCAGTTTTGAAGTGGCGCCGCATGACGTGGCGCTCGATACCATCATTACCGAGGCGGGGTGAGCCAAGGCGACGCCGGTGGGCAGAGGAGTGCCCACCGCGATCGGCCAGCGGCTATGCCTGGGCCAGTCGCTGCCACAAGGCGGTCGTGGCGGCCGCCTGGTTCATACTGTAGAAATGCAAACCGGGCGCGCCGCCGGCCAGCAGGCGCTCGCACAAGTCGCCCACCACGTCCAGGCCGAAAGCCTTGATCGAGGCGCTGTCGTCGCCGAAACTGGCCAGCTTGAGACGCACCCAACGTGGAATCTCGGCGCCGCACATGTCGGAAAACCGCATCAGCTGGGTGTAATTGGTGATCGGCATGATGCCAGCCACCACGGGCACGTCGATGCCCAGCTTGCGGGTCTGGTCCATGAAGGCGAAGTAGGCGTCCGCATTGTAGAAATACTGGGTAATGGCCGAGTCGGCGCCGGCCTTGACCTTGCGCGCGAAGTTCTGCAGGTCGTCCTGGGGCGAACGGGCCTGCGGGTGTACTTCCGGGTACGCCGCGGCTTCGATGTGGAACCAGTCGCCGGTTTCCTGGCGGATGAATTCGATCAATTCGTTGGCGTAACGCAGTTCGCCACCGCCGCCGTAGCCACTGGGCAAATCGCCGCGCAGGGCCACCACGCGCTTGATGCCGTGCGACTTGAACTGCTGCAAAATCTCGCGGATCGAATCGCGGGTTGCGCCCACGCAGGACAGATGGGGGGCGGCCTCGTGGCCCTCGCCCAGGATTTCCACGACCGTGTCGAGGGTGCCCTGCTGGGTACTGCCACCGGCGCCGAAGGTCACCGAAAAATACTTCGGCTTGAGCAGCGCCAGCTTGGCGCGCGCGACGCGCAGGTTGCTGGCGCCTTCGGGGGTTTTCGGTGGATAGAACTCAATGCTGAAGTTAGTCGTTTCCATCTTTTTTCAGGAGTAAGGTGGAGAGCGCCCATGAAATGATGCTGTACAGGATGGCGGCAATAAAGGCCGACCAGAAACCTGATACTTGGAACCCCTCGACCAGATTGGCAACTGCCCAGAACAGCAGTGCATTGATCACGAGGATGAACAACCCCATCGATATCAGGGTCACGGGCAGGGTCAGCAGCACCAGCACGGGTCGGATCAGGGTATTGACCAGCCCGAGCACGAGTGCGGCGACCAGGGCCGCGCCGATGTGCGTGACCGTTACCGAACTCATCAGGAAAGGCAGCGCGAATAGCGCCGCTGCATTAATCAACCACGTCAAAAGTAAGCGCATAGGGCGGCAGTCCGTTGTTATTGGTTTCGTGTAGGTGACTGGCGGCCCGCTGCAACGCGCTTTGAAGGCGCGCCACAGCGGGCGGGACTGCTTAGTAGCGGTAGTGGTCAGGCTTGTAAGGGCCTTCCTTGCTGACCGTGATGTAAGCGGCTTGCTCGTCGGTCAGGACGGTCAATTTGGCGTTGAGCTTTTTGAGCTGCAGGCGCGCCACTTTTTCATCCAGGTGCTTGGGCAACACGTACACGCCGACCGGGTATTTCCCCGGGTTCGCGAACAGTTCGATCTGGGCGATCGTCTGGTTGGCGAACGAGGAGCTCATCACGTAGGACGGGTGGCCGGTACCGCAGCCGAGGTTGACCAGGCGGCCTTCGGCCAGCAGGATGATGCGCTTGCCGTCAGGGAAGATCACGTGATCGACCTGGGGCTTGATGTTTTCCCACTGATACTTCTTGATCGAGGCGACATCGATCTCGTTGTCGAAGTGGCCGATGTTGCAGACGATGGCCTGGTCCTTCATGGCCAGCATGTGCTGCTCGGTCAGGATGTGATAGTTGCCGGTCGCGGTGACAAAAATGTCGCCCTGCGATGCCGCCTCGTCCATCGTGACGACGCGGTAGCCTTCCATGGCGGCCTGCAGCGCGCAGATCGGATCGATTTCGGTGACCCAGACCTGGGCCGACAGGGCGCGCAGCGCCTGGGCCGAACCCTTGCCCACGTCGCCGTAACCGGCAACCACGGCAACCTTGCCGGCGATCATGACGTCGGTGGCGCGCTTGATGCCGTCCACCAGCGATTCGCGGCAGCCATACAGGTTGTCGAACTTGGACTTGGTGACCGAATCGTTCACGTTGATCGCAGGGAAAGCCAGCTTGCCTTCCTTGTGCATCTGGTACAGGCGGTGCACGCCGGTGGTGGTTTCCTCGGTCACGCCCAGGATTTGCGGCAGGCGCTTGGAGTACCAGTTGGCATCCTTGGCGAGGTGGGTCTTGATCGAGTTGAACAGGCAGATCTCTTCTTCCGAACCGGGGTTGGCCAGGACCGAGATATCGGTTTCGGCGCGGGTGCCCAGGTGCAGCAGCAGAGTGGCGTCGCCGCCGTCGTCGAGGATCATATTGGAATAGACCGGCTGGCCGGCTTCCGACGGCCACTCGAAGATGCGGTGGGTGTAGTCCCAGTACTCGTCCAGGGTTTCGCCCTTGACGGCGAACACCGGGGTGCCGGCCGCGGCGATGGCGGCGGCGGCGTGGTCCTGGGTCGAGTAGATGTTGCACGACGCCCAGCGTACGCGCGCGCCGAGTGCTTCCAGGGTCTGGATCAGCACGGCGGTCTGGATGGTCATGTGCAGCGAACCGGTGATGCGTGCGCCCTTGAGCGGCTGGGCTGCCGCGAATTCTTCGCGGATGGCCATCAGGCCCGGCATTTCGGTTTCAGCGATCTTGATTTCCTTGTCGCCCCAGGCGGCCAGGGAGATGTCGGCGATGTGGTAGTCCTGCGATGGTTTGAGTACGGCGTTCATCACGCCCTCCTTTCTTTAGAAAAAAGTAACGTGAGCGCAGTTGCGGTGTGAATTTTCCGAGCCTGGCGAAATCAGTGTTTCGTCGCAACGCTCCTCGGAACTGGGTAGTGTAGCGGTTTAGCTGGCTTTGTGCCAGCCGAATTTGGTGGCGAAGCGTGGTGGGCAGCGGCGGCCCACCCTGGCTTGTGGCTGCTCTCGCGTGGTGGGCAGCACTCTGCCCACCACGCAAAAGCCGCGGCTTATTTACGACAAACCGGCTTCGGCGCGCAGCAGCGCGACCTTGTCGGTGCGCTCCCAGGTGAATTCCGGCTCTTCGCGGCCGAAGTGGCCGTAGGCCGCGCTCTTCTGGTAGATCGGACGCAGCAGGTCGAGCATCTGGACGATGCCTTTCGGACGCAGGTCGAAATGTTCCATCACCAGCTGGGCGATCTTTTCATCGGAAATGACGCCCGTGCCTTCGGTGTACACCGTGATGTTGATCGGCTTGGCCACGCCGATGGCGTAGCTGACCTGCACCTGGCATTGGCGCGCCAGGCCGGCGGCGACAATATTCTTGGCCACGTAGCGGGCGGCGTAGGCGGCCGAACGGTCGACCTTGGATGGATCCTTGCCCGAGAAGGCGCCGCCGCCGTGGGGCGCCGCGCCGCCGTAGGTGTCGACGATGATCTTGCGGCCGGTCAGGCCGCAGTCGCCCTGTGGACCGCCGATGACGAAACGGCCGGTCGGGTTGACCAGGTAGCGCGTGCCCTTGAGCCATTCCACCGGCAGCACTTTCTTGATGATTTCTTCGATAACCGCTTCTTCGATCTGGCTATGGGTCACTTCCGGTGCGTGCTGGGTCGAGAGCACCACGGTGTCGACGCCGACCGGGCGCCCGTCCACATAGCGCAGCGTGACCTGGGACTTGGCATCCGGACGCAGCCACGGCAGGCGGCCGTCCTTGCGCAGCTGGGACTGGCGCTCGACCAGGCGGTGGGCGTAGTGGATGGCGGCGGGCATCAGCTCGGCCGTTTCGTCGCAGGCGTAGCCGAACATCAGGCCCTGGTCGCCGGCGCCCTGGTCCAGGTCCAGGCCGGCGCCTTCGTCCACGCCCTGGGCGATGTCGGGCGACTGCTTGTCGTAGCAGACCATCACGGCGCAGCCGCGGTAGTCGATGCCGTAATCGGTGTTGTCGTAGCCGATGCGCTTGATGGTTTCGCGCGCGACTTGAATATAATCGACGTTGGCGTGGGTGGTGATCTCGCCGGCGAGCACGACCAGACCGGTGTTGCACAGCGTTTCAGCGGCGACGCGGGCCTTGGGATCCTGCTCGAGGATGGCGTCCAGAATGGCGTCGGAAATCTGGTCCGCGACTTTGTCGGGGTGGCCTTCCGAGACGGATTCGGACGTGAAGAGATAATCGTTTGACATGGTCAACTCCGGTGACTGTGAAAATGGTGATGTCGCAGTAACGGGGTTGCCTGCGACGCTTTAGCGACATTTATATTCCGCTTCGCAAGTTGTCTATTAACTCGGCGGATACGACTAACGTGGTATTTTACGCTCCTTGTAAAATTTTAGCTGAGCAACGCGGCGCTTGACGGCGCTTTTTTGCCGCTTTTTGCCGTAAGTAGGATCTGGATCAAATAATGCTCGTACACCTTTTCCGCCTGTTATCGAAGTTGCCATTGCCTGTTTTACACGGCTTGGGGACAAGCCTGGGCTGGCTCGTGTACCTGGCGTCGCCTTCGTACCGGCGGCGCCTGCGCAGCAACCTGGAGCACGCCGGTTTCAAGGCCCACCTGCATGCGGCGGTGGCCGAATCGGGCAAGGCCATTATCGAACTGCCCTTCGTCTGGTGCGCACCGCCCGAACGGGTGGCGGCCCATGCCACCGAGGAAAACTTCGCCCTGGTGGACGCCGCGCTGGCGCGAGGACGCGGCATTGTATTTCTGACACCGCACCTGGGCTGCTTTGAAATCACGGCCCAGCAGATCGCTCTGCGCACCAAACTGACGGTGATGTACCGTCCGCCCAAGAAAGCGGCCCTGAAGCCCCTGATCGAAGGCGCACGTGCGCGCCACAACCTGCACCTGGCGCCGGCCAACATGTCGGGCGTGCGGATCCTCGCCAAGTGCCTCAAGCGCGGCGAGCCGATCGGCGTGCTGCCGGACCAGGTACCACAGGAAGGCGAAGGCGTATGGGCCCCGTTTTTCGGGCGCAACGCCTACACCATGACCCTGCCGGCCAAGCTGGCGCAGATGGGCCAGTCCGAGATCATCCTGGTGTACGCCGAGCGCCGCCCCGGCGGCAAGGGCTACATCGTGCGTTTCGTGCCTTTCGAAGGCACCCTGGAGGGCAGTGCCGCCGAGCAGGCCGCCACCGTCAACCGGGCCATGGAACAGTTGATCGCACGTTGCCCGGCACAATATTTCTGGAGTTATAACCGCTACAAGCAGCCCGACGGGGTGCCCGCGCCCGGGCCCGGCAGTGATGCAGGAAGCAATTCAGGAAGCAAACCAGGAAGCGAAACCCGGGTGGACGCATGAAGTTGTTGTTGGGCTTGATGTGGCTGCTGCACTGGTTGCCGCTGCCAGTGCTGGGGCGTTTCGGCGCGGCCGTGGGCAGTCTGCTGTTCCTGCTGCTGCGCAGCCGGCGCCACATCGCGCTGACCAATCTGCGCCTGGCCATGCCGGAGCTGAGCGAGGCCGAGCGGGTGGTGCTGGCGCGCCGGCATTTCCAGTCCTACTCGCGCAGCGTATGGGAGCGCGCCATCCTGTGGTGGGCGCCGGAGGCGCGCCTGCGGCGCCTGATCCAGGTCGAACCGGGCGTGCCGCTGGCCCAGATCCAGGCCGGACCGACCATTCTGCTGTGCCCGCACTTCGTGTGCCTGGACGTGGCCGGCGTGGCGGTGATGCTGGAAACGAGCTTGTGCTCTATATATGTGCAGCAGAAAAATGCCGCCTTCGACGAGGTGCTGCGGCGCGGGCGCTCCCGTTTCCGTCCGGTGCAATTATTCTCGCGCAAGGAAGGCGTGAAGCCGATTATCCGCGCGATGCGCGAACACCTTCCTTACTTCATGCTGCCGGATATGGATTTCGGCGACAAGGATGCCCAGTTCGTGCCCTTCTTCGGGGTGCAGGCCGCGACCCTGACCGCACCCGGGCGTATTGCGGCGGCCACGGGCGCCGCCGTGATTCCGGTGGTGGCGACTTTTTTGCCCAATTACGCCGGCTGGAAAGTGCGCTTTTATCCGGCCTGGGAAAACTTTCCCGGCGACGACATGGTCGAGTCCGCGCGCCGCATGAACGCCTTCATTGAAGAACGGGTGCGCGAAGCGCCGGCCGAGTATTTCTGGACGCATAAGCGTTTCAAGACCCGGCCGGAAGGTGAGCCCTCGGTCTATGCCAAATCCTGAAATCCCCTATACTTCTCTGTATGAAACTTAAATTCACCAAGATGCACGGCGCGGGCAATGACTTCGTCGTGATCGACGCCATCAACCAGCAGGTGGCATTCACCCCGGAACAGTGGAAGCTGCTGGGCGACCGCCGTTTCGGCGTGGGCGCCGACCAGATCCTGGTGGTCGAGTCCTCCTCCACGCCCGGCTGCGACTTCCGCTACCGCATCTTCAACCAGGATGGCGGCGAGGTCGAGCAGTGCGGCAACGGCGCGCGCGCCTTCGTCAAGTTTGTCACGGAAAAAGGGCTGACCAGCCAGCAGGCCATCCGGGTGGAAACCATGAAGGGCATCATTCAGCCGCGCCTGGAAGCGGATGGCAACATCACGGTGGACATGGGCGCCCCCGTCCTGGTTCCGGCCGAGGTGCCGTTCGATACCGCCGGCCTGGAAGGCCGGACTGAAGGAGTGGACACAGTCTGGCCGGTGGCGATTGCCCACCGCGGCGGCGAGACAGTCTGGCTGTCGGTCGTGTCGATGGGCAACCCGCATGCGGTCCAGGTGGTGGCCGATGTGGACAGCGCACCCGTACTGGAGACCGGTCCCCTGATCGAGCATCACGCGCGCTTTCCGCGCAAGGTCAATGCCGGCTTCATGCAGGTGGTCGACCGCGGCCATATCCGCCTGCGCGTGTTCGAGCGCGGCGCAGGCGAAACGCTCGCGTGCGGCACCGGTGCCTGCGCGGCCGTGGTGGCAGGCATCCGGCGCGGTCTGCTCGATTCCCCCGTGCGCGTCAGTGCGCGCGGCGGCGAGCTGTCAGTGGCCTGGGCCGGGGAAGGGCAGCCGGTCTACCTGAGCGGACCTGCCGTGACGGTGTACGAGGGCGAAATCTCCCTCTAGGTTGAAGCTGGTAAGTTGAAGCCGATAAGTCGAAGCCAGTGAAGCGAGGACAGCTTAGCGTTCAAGCCGCCATATCGGCCATCTCGAGCGTGCCGCTGTCATCTGGGTCGCCGACCTCCCCCGCCGCCCAGGGCACCATGGTCTTGAGCCGGTACAGGCGCTGACGGTAGTTTCCTTCCGGCCCGCCCGGCCCGCAATCGATGCCGTCGAACTGGCGCAGCACCGCATCGAGCAGCCGCCGCTCGTTGACTCCCGTCACCATCACCAGGCGCCGCTTGCTGCGCCCGTAGCTGCTGCGGATGTCCACCACCAGGCAGTGCCCGTGGTCGGCACTGTGCATATCCAGCAACAGCGCTTCGGCCCGGCTCAGGCAAAAGGTGGCCGCCAGGTCCAGCCGCGCCGCCAGCAGCGGATGGGTGAGGCGCAGGCTGTCGCTGACGTCGCCGGCGAAGGCGGGACGCTCGCCGCGCGGCGCGATCCTGGCCAGCGCCGCGACCGCCTGGCCGCAGCCCTGGGCCGCCGCCTGTTGCAGCCAGAACACAGCACGCACATCGTTGTTTTCATTCTCGCGGCGGGCCCGCCATGCGCTGTTGCCACATTCGAGCTGGGCATCGCGGTAACCCATATCGGCCGCTCGTTCCAGATAGCGTTGCGCGTCGTTCACGTTGCGTTGGGAGAACTCCGGTTTGATGTAGATACGCGACAGGGCGTACCAGGCTTCGGCCAGGCCCTGCTCGCCTGCAAGCGAAAGCCAGCGGATGGCTTTCTTGAAATTGGCCGAGCCGGTACCGGGTGCGATGCGGGTGCCGTCGATCTGCATGCGCGCGTGCCAGAGCCCCACCGCCAGCTGGGCGTGGGGGTCCTGGGCAGCGGCCGCGGTTTCCCACAGGCGCCGCAGTTCCAGATCGTCCACCCCCAGGCCCAGGCCCTGGTCGGCCGTGGCCGACAGCGCCTGGGCGCAGCGTGACAGCAGCACAACATCGCTGGCGGCCAGGCTGTCGGCGCTCTTGCCGCCCGCCCCGGCCGCCTGCAGCACGGCGCGTGCCAGCGGCACGGCGCGCTCGAGGAACTCGCCCCAGCGCCCGCCTTCCCATGCGCGGTCGAGCGCGCTCAGGTGGGCAGGCGGCAGGCCGATGGCGCAGACGCGCTGCAGCCAGTGCAGGTCGCCGCCGGCGGCGGTTGCAGGGGCCGCCGGCGCCGAAATGGATGAGGAAACCGCGCCCGCGGGGTGCGCGGGCAATGCCGCCGGCGCCGCCCTGGCTCCCGTCTCCTGGCCGGACAGCAGCCACTGGGCCTCGGCGATGCCGGCCCGGGCGGCGCGCTCGAGGGCGGCAATGGCCTTGGCGCGCCGCCCCGGCGGCAACAGGGGCGCTTCGAGGATGAGCTGGGCCATGACGAGGCCGGCGCGCACGCCGCCGGCGTCGCTGGCGCGCTCGTACCAGGGCAGCACAGGACGGCTGCTGCGCAGCGCGACCTCGTAGGGGATGTGGGTGCCGATCAGTTCACAGGATGCGGCGCAGCCCTGCTGGGCTGCGCGGTCCAGCCAGTGCAGTGCGGTCGGCAGGCTGCGCGGCAGTCCGGCGCTGCCGAACAGGTAGCGCTTGCCCAGCTCCAGCTGGGGAGCGGCGCGGCCGGCGCGGGCGCCGCGGATCAGGGCCAGTTCTTCACGATTTGCCATCGTTCATGTCATCACATTGGTTGATCGGCACAGCGGGATGGGGAGCAATCCTGGCATCGGGCTCAGGCGCATTTACTTGCTTTAGGGAAACAGATGCTGAGACTGTCCGGCTTGGCCGGCAGGTGCAAATCAGTCTATGCCAGCTTGGGAAAGCGCTGGCGGAAGAACGACGCTTGTTTGATCTTGCACAAAGATGAGCGCAACCACTTACTGATATTTAGCATGAATTATTTTCAACAACATGCCGGGGGAGCTGCGCGGCTGGCGGGAATGTGCCGTTTCAAAAATACAACAGCACAGAGTGAATTATTGGCTTTCATCCAATTCTACCCCTCATAATTGACCAATAGAGCAATCTTGATGCAAGCAGCAACACAGTTCCACACACGGGCGTTCAGAATTAAAACAACTCGGCGCTCTCCGGAGACGACTGTTTCACCTTTTTAAGGACAGCTACATGAAAAAATCACTTTTGGCTCTGGCACTCTTCGGCGCCTTCGCCGGTGTTGCACAAGCACAAAGCGCGGTACAGATCTATGGCACGGTAGACGCCGGCATCATCAAGCGTACCGACCAGACTCTGGCCATCGGCAAGCGCGCCAACAACACGCTGGGGTTTAAAGGTACTGAAGATCTGGGCAATGGCCTGAAGGCACTGTTCCAACTGGAAATTCGCTACGAGCCGGATTCGGGCACCATCGAGCAGGGCGCCGGCGGCGTCCAGCGTCCCCTGTTCCAGGGCCAGAGCCGGGTCGGCCTGCAAGGCGCCTTCGGTATGGTCCGCCTCGGCCGCGGTCTGACCGCATTCCAGGAAACCAGCACCCAGTTCGAGCCTTTCCACGGTATCCCAAGCCCATCGGGCTTCCAGACCGACCTGACCGTGGCCGGCTACACCTCCGACCCGCTGGGCCTGGTAGGCAACTCGACCAACCGCTTCTCGAACGCGCTGTTCTATAACTCGCCTGAAATAGCCGGTTTCCAGTTCAACACGACCATCGGTACCCGCGAAAGCAACACCGGCTCGGCCGCCATCGTCGGCCGCGGCACCGCAGCCGCGCCGCAATACCGCGTCGGCGCCGAAGCATCGGCCAACCCGTACTCGGTTTCGGCCACCTACAAGAACGGCCCTGCCGCCCTGATGGCCGCGGTCGAGCGCAACTCGGTCGAAACCCGCCTGTACTCGGTGGCCGGCTACATCATGGCATCGCCTGACCTGAAGCTGATGGCCTCGCGCACCAAGCAGGACCGCGGCCACACCTTCATCAACAACGAAGAAGTGACGTCGTGGGTCGTGGGCGCCAACTACACCATGGGTGCAAGCAAGTTCCTGGCCGGTTACGGCCAGAAGAACGCCGGCGTCCTGAACGTGGGCACCCAGAAGACCAAGCAGTTCTCGCTCGGTTACGAGTACAGCCTGTCGAAGCGTACCTACATCTACGCCGATGCATCGCAGCGCAAGAGTGTCGCGACCACGCCGAACAGCCTGAACATCTACGCCCTCGGCGTGAACCACGCATTCTGATTTTGCCGCAGCCACAACGCTGTTAAACCGCAAGGGCGACAATGGGAAACCATTCTCGCCCTTGTTGCGTTAGCAGTGAGGCAAGCAACTCTTTGTGTCATTTCTGCAACCGCTTGCAACGCCACGTTCTGGCTTTCTGTACAAGCTTGAAGAACGATGGCATATTGGTCAAAAGCGAATTAGTACGCACGTTCGTTTTTACAAAAAATTATCTCTTGGAGACGTAATGAAAACAAAATTTATCGCTGCTGTCGTCGCTACCTGCTTCGCTGCTCCTGTGCTGGCGCAATCCAGCGTGACCATTTACGGTATCGCCGACGCCGGCATCATGAAGACCAAAGGCGAATCGGTTAAGCTCGTCAGTGGCATCGCCGACGGTTCGCGCATCGGCTTCAAGGGTACCGAAGACATCGGCGGCGGCTTCAAGGCGATCTTCAATCTGGAAGCACGCGTCGAACTCGACACCGGCACCCAGAGCCCAGGCCTGGTGACCCCGAACCAGGGCCTGTACCTGACCAAGGGCATGACCGCGTTCCAGACCCCGACCCTGGCACCGACCCTGGCCACGATCCGCGCCGGCCTGCAGCCAGCAGTGGCCGTCAACGCCGAAAAAGCCCTGTTCGACCGCACCGCGATGGTCGGCCTGGTGACCCCTGCCGGCGCCATCCTGCTCGGCCGCATGTACACCCCTGGCTATGAAGTGTTTGCCGCTGCCGACGCGTTCGAAACCGGCACCGCCGGCACCTGGGGCGGCATCACCGGCGGCACCGCCGGCTTTACCGCACTGGGCGCGGACATCCGCTCGCAGAAATCGATCCAGTACCGCATCGCCACCCCGTCCGGCTTCGGCGGTTCGGCCATGTACGGCGTGAAGAACTCTGGCTACCTGGGCCGTTACAACAAGTTCATGGGCATCGCCCTGACCTACAAGGCCAACGGTTTCGACGTCGGTATCGGCCACAACCAGGGTGAAGACCTGCAAGGCCGCAAGAGCCTGACCACCACCACGGTCGGCGGTTCCTACGCTTTCGGCGACTTCAAGATCTTCGCCGGCTACCATGACCAGGTCAACCGCAACTCGGCTCTGCTGGCCGAGTATCTGGCCGTGTTCAGCGGCCAGCTCGCTCCTGGCCTGCGCGCCGCCGGCGTGCCTGCCGCTACCGTGACGGCACTGCAAAACGTGTACAACACCAACATCACCCGCAACAGCCAGGTCGACGCCAGCAGCTACCAGCTCGGTATGCACTATAAACTGGGCGCCGGCCGCATCATGGCATCGGTGGCACGCCAGAACGACCGTACCGCGTCGAACAGCGACGCCACCCTGATGGCAGTGGGCTACGACTACAATCTGTCCAAGCGCACCGACATCTACACCGTTCTCGCCAACATCAAGAACCAGAACGATGGCCAGTACACCCCAGGCGCCGCCGGTTCCCCAGGCGGCTTCACCAAGGTGGCCGGCGAAGACAGCCGTGCGATCCAGATCGGTGTGCGTCACCGCTTCTGATCGTTCAGCTGCACTTCCCATGACCGCGGCGCAAGGCGCGGTCATGCAAAAAAGACGCCATGGTTCATCCTGGCGTCTTTTTTCATGGGCAAGCCGGACTGCCAGGATGGCGTCGGTTAAAATTGCGGGACTTTAGAACCGCTTAAGCAAAGACATCAATGACCGCAACACTGGATTCCGCAACGGTGGCCGCCTGGCTGGCCGACCATCCCCACTTTTTTCAAGAGCACACCGGCCTGCTGGGCCAGGTGAAGCTGTCGAGCCCCTTGACCGGCAAGACCGTTTCCCTGCAGGAGCGCCAGATGGAAGTGATGCGCGACAAATACAAAGCGCTCGAGCTGCGCATGTCCGACCTGATCCGCCTGGCCGAGGACAATGCCGCCATCGCCAACAAATTCCACGCCTGGACCCAGGCCCTGCTGCAGGCGCGCCACGACGCCGCCCTGCCGGGAGCGCTGGCCGAGGGCCTGGTGCGCCATTTCGGCGTGCCCCAGGTCACCCTGCGCCTGTGGAACGTGGCGCCCGAGCATGCCGACACCTGGTTCACCCGCGGCGTATCGGAAGACGCGCGCCTGTTCGCCAACAGCCTGCTGGCGCCTTACTGCGGCAGCAACCACGACTTTGAAGCGGTGCGCTGGCTCGAGGACGGCGCGGCCGTGCAGTCGACCGTGATCCTGCCCCTGCGCGTGGGCGGCAGCGCCTTTGGCCTCTTGATCATGGGTTCGCCCGACCCGGAGCGCTTCACCGACAGCATGGGCACCGATTTCCTGATCCACATCGGCGAAACGGCCAGCGCCGCGCTCGCTTCGCTGCGCGCCTGATGGACACGGGCGCCGCCAGACGGGACTGGGTCGAACGCTACCTGGTCCAGCTGGCGACCCAGCGCCAGCTCTCCCCCCACACCATCGACGCCTACCGGCGCGACCTGCTGCAGCTGGCCGCGCTCACCCCCGGCCCCGGCTGGGAAGACGTGGGCCACGTCGACATCCGCCGCCTTGCCTCTTCCCTGCACGCCAAGGAACTGGGGCCGCGCTCGATCGCGCGCAAGCTGTCGAGCTGGCGCGGCTTTTTCGCCTGGCTGGCGCGCCACAGCACGCTGGCGCTGACGGCCAATCCGGTGGAAGGCGTGCGCGCGCCGAAACGTCCCAAGACCCTGCCCAAGGCCCTGTCGGTGGACGATGCGGTGCACCTGGTGGCCACCCCGGCGCGCTTGCACGCCGCGCCGGGGCCGGCCGAACTGTGCAACCGCGCCATGTTCGAGCTGATGTATTCGAGCGGGCTGCGGGTCTCGGAACTGGCCGGGCTGGACCTGGCCTACTCCCGCGCCGCGGGCGACGGCGCGGCCGCTGCCCTGGGCTGGATCGACCTGGAAGCCAGCGAAGTGATCGTCACCGGCAAGGGCGGCAAGATGCGCAAGGTGCCGGTCGGCCGCCACGCGCTGGACGCGCTGCGCGCCTGGCTGGCGGTGCGCGGGCCCGCGCGCGACGGCTCGCAGGCGCTGTTCCTGTCCACCCGCGCCACCCGCATCACGCCGCGCGTGGTGCAGCTGCGCATCAAGCAGCATGCGCTGCAGGTCGGCACCCCGGTCCATGTCCACCCGCACGTGCTGCGCCACTCCTTTGCCTCGCATGTGCTGCAAAGCTCGGGCGACCTGCGCGCGGTGCAGGACATGCTGGGCCATGCCAGCATCACCTCGACCCAGGTCTACACCGCGCTCGACTTCCAGCACCTTTCCGCGGTGTACGATAAAGCACATCCACGCGCCAAGACGAAGTAAAAAGACAATAAGCAGGCAAGCTTTGCATGATCCGCATCAAGCCGAGGGGCGCTAGTTGGAAGCAATCTGCGAATTCCGGCATAATCGCTCGATTCTGATCGCGCGACCCTTTACTGCAACACGAACCCAACAAGACCATGGCCCTGATACCTTCCACCATCCTGACCGGCTTCCTCGGCGCCGGCAAGACCACCTTGCTCAACCGCATACTGCAAGAAGATCACGGGCTCAAGATCGCCGTCATCGAGAACGAATTCGGCCAGGAAAACATTGACAACGAGATCCTGGTGCAGGACAGCAGCGAGCAGATCGTCGAAATGAACAACGGCTGCATCTGCTGCACCGTGCGCGGCGACCTGATCGTGGCACTCACCGCCCTGGCGCAAAAGCGCGACGCCGGCCAGCTCCATTTCGACCGCGTCGTCATCGAAACGACCGGCCTGGCCAACCCGGGCCCGGTGGCGCAGACCTTTTTTGTGGACGAGGAAGTCGGCGCCCACTATATGCTCGACGCGGTACTGACCATGGTCGACGCGCGCCATGCCATGGGCCAGCTCGACGAACACGAGGAAGCCCAGCGCCAGGTCGGCTTTGCCGACCGCCTGCTCATTTCCAAGACCGACCTGGTCGACGCAGCCCAGCTGGCCGAACTGAAGCAGCGGCTCAAGCGCATCAACCCGCGCGCGCCCATCAGCCAGGTCGATTTCGGCAACATTCCCCTGGCCGAGGTGCTGGACATCAAGGGCTTCAACCTGAACGACAAGCTCGAACTGGACCCCGACTTTCTGACGGCCGACGAAGCGAGCGACCATGCCCACCACCACGCGCACGAGCATGACGGCGAGCACGAGCACGTACATACCGAGGCTTGCGACCACAGCAACGACCACCACCATCCCGGACTGGGGTCCGGGCACCATCATAGCGACGACATCGCCGCCTTCGTCTTCAAGAGCGACCGTCCGTTCGACCCCGCGCGCCTGGACGAGTTCCTGGGCAGCCTGGTCCAGGTGTTCGGCCCGCGCATGCTTCGCTACAAGGGCGTGCTGCTGATGGAAGGGGCCGACCGCAAGGTGGTATTCCAGGGCGTGCACCAGATGATGGGCAGCGATATCGGCGCCAAGTGGGGCGAACACGAGGAACGTGGCAGCAAAATGGTTTTTATTGGCAAAAATTTACCGAAAGACGTGTTTATCCGCGGTCTGGAACAATGTTTGGTATAAACTATCCCGGTTTTGTTTAAGCCTTGATTGCCGCCATGCCTAGTTCAGCCTGGGCGGCAGCAGCGGTCCTGGTGGCCGGTGCAGGCACAAAGCAGGCACAAGGCAGGCACAAAGAAGGCGCGAAGAAGGCACGAAGAAGGCGGTAGTTCAGCAGGCCGTCAAGGAAGGCGATTCGGGCGCGCGATCCCCCTCTGGTACTGGGGTATCACGGCCGAGTTAGCTGATAAAATGAAAACCTCTGTCGTATCGAAGGTAAGTGAAGTCATGACTAAAACAACTAAATCGACCCCCGCCGTGAACACAGAAGTCCCCGTCCTGTCCGAAGACGAAATCCGGGCCATGAACGAGAAGGACTACATGAACCCGGCCCAGCTGGCCTTCTTCAAGGCCCGCTTGCAGCAGCTCGAAAAAGACCTGCTCAAGAATGCAGGGGAAACCACCGAGCACCTGCGTGAAACCGTGCTGGTACCGGATCCGGCCGACCGCGCCACCATCGAGGAAGAGCATGCGCTGGAACTGCGCACGCGCGACCGCGAGCGCAAGCTGCTCAAGAAAGTGCAGCAATCGATCGCCGCCATCGACGCCGGCGACTATGGCTGGTGCGAAGAAACCGGCGAGCCGATCGGCATTCCGCGCCTGATCGCCCGTCCGACCGCAACCCTGTCGCTCGAAGCCCAGCAGCGCCGCGAACTGAAGCAAAAACTGTACGGCGACTAAGCGCGCCGCCGGGCTGCGCCCTCGAAAAAAGCATGCGGCTGTCTCTCGCATGCTTTTTTGTTTTGGCCGCGCCACACTCGTGCGGACGAAAACCTTGCCTATCGGCTACACTATGTCCTTTGCGGGCCAGTGCGCGCAAGACGCAAGGTGACGAAGCGGGGCCGGGCATGCTACCGTGCTGACAACGCCAGCGTAGAACGGGACAAGGAACGACGTGAGTATCTTCTCCATCTTCAAACCGAAGAAAAATGGAAAGCCGGACGGCAAGGCAGCCGGGCCGGAGTCGCGCCTGCGCGCCGGCGAACCGTCGCGCCTGGCGCTCGACAGCGAAGCGGACCGTGCCCGCCAGCGCGAAATCGCGCGCGCCACCGCCGCCAAGATCGATGCGATCGAATCGGCCATGTCGAACGACATCTTCAATACGCCGGAACCGGCCTGGGGCAGCGGCCCGCGCCGCCCGCGCAATGTAGCGGCCGAACCGGGCTCCGACACCCTGCCGATGCTGGAACTGGCCACCACCGAGCTGCTGGCCGACGACGAGTTGCCGGACGCGCCGGTGTCGCCCCAGACCGCCCCCATCATCGAAGAAATCGCGATCATGTTCGCGAATGACCAGATCGGGTTCGCCGAACAGATGCTCAAGGAAAGCCTGGCCGATGTGGGCAAGGCCGACCGTTCGGTCTGGTGGATGCTGTTTGACCTGTACCAGGTCAGCGGACGCCAGGAAGACTTCGACAATATCGCCATCGATTACGCCAGCCATTTCGAAACCTCGCCGCCGTCCTGGGCCCCGCCGCTCATGCCGCCCGGCATGGAAGAGCGCACCTTTGCCGGCGTCACCCCGAATGAAGTGTTCTCCGGCGTGCTCGACGCCCAGGTCGCCCCGCGCCTGGAACGCCTGCTGCAGCGTGCCGACGAGAGCCCGGTGCTGCGTCTGGAGTTCGCACGCATCCAGTCGGTCACCCCGGACGGCTGCGCCCTGCTGCTCGACACCCTGAACCGCCTGCGCGTATCGGAACGCGAACTGATCGTGGCCGGCGCCGCCGAACTGTCCGAACTGCTGGGCACCACCATCGAGATCGGCCAGCGCGACGCCAGCGAAGCACCGTGGCTGCTTCAACTGGCTCTGCTGCAACTGCAGAACCGTGAAAAAGACTTCGAAGAAACGGCGATGGATTATTGCGTGACCTACGAAGTGTCGCCGCCGTCTTTCGAGGCGCCCTCCAAGGTGGCCACCGCGGCCAGCGTCAGCGCCCCGGTCGCGACCGAGCGCTTCATGCTGCCGGCCCTGGTGGTGGGCGGCAGTGCCAACCTGTTCACCGCGATCGACAGCTATGCGGCCGAAGCCGAGACCGTGCTGATCGACTGCTCGCGCCTGGCGCGGGTCGATTACGCGGCCGCCAGCGGCCTGCTCAACCGCCTGCGCCCGATCGCCGCCGAGAAAAAAATCGAGTTCCGCGAAATGAACCATCTGGTCGCGGCCCTGTTCAAACTGCTGGGGTTCACCGAAGTGGCCCGTTTGTTCCCGCATAAGTACTGATACCATCTGGGCGCACTGGCGGGCATTCCGTGCCCACCAGTGCGCCAGCATCCCGCCTGTCTTGCAATTTCGCTTAGCACCCCCATTTCGACTGGGCTAGTTAACCAAGAGGCAGATATGGAACAATTTCACGGCACCACCATCCTGTGCGTACGGCGCGGCAAACAGGTCGCCCTCGGCGGCGATGGCCAGGTCACACTCGGCAATATCGTCATGAAGGGCACGGCCCGCAAAGTCCGCAAGTTGTACCAGGGCAAAGTCCTGTGCGGCTTCGCGGGCGGTACCGCCGACGCCTTCACCCTGCTCGACCGCTTCGAAGGCAAGCTGGAAAAGCACCAGGGCAACCTGCTGCGTGCCTCGGTCGAGCTGGCCAAGGACTGGCGCACCGACCGCGTGCTGCGGCGCCTGGAAGCGATGTTGCTGGTGGCCGACCATGAATCGACCCTGGTGATCACCGGCAACGGCGACGTGCTCGAACCCGAAGACGGGGTCGGCGCGATCGGTTCGGGCGGCACCTACGCCCAGTCCGCCGCCAAGGCGCTGCAGGAAAACACCGACCTGTCGCCTGCCGAGATTGTCAAGAAGTCGCTGACCATTGCCGGCCAGCTGTGCATTTACACGAATATGTCCCACATCATCGAAACGCTGGACTGACCATGCCCTCGACCCAACTCAGCATCATGAACATGACCCCGCTCGAAATCGTCTCCGAGCTCGACAAGCACGTGGTCGGCCAGGGCAAGGCCAAGCGCGCCGTCGCCATCGCTCTGCGCAACCGCTGGCGCCGGCAGCAGGTGGCCGAGCCGCTGCGCCACGAGATCACCCCCAAGAACATCCTGATGATCGGCCCCACCGGCGTGGGCAAGACCGAGATCGCGCGCCGCCTGGCCAAGCTGGCCGACGCGCCCTTCATCAAGATCGAAGCGACCAAGTTCACCGAAGTGGGCTACGTGGGACGCGACGTCGACACCATCATCCGCGACCTGATCGACATCGGCGTCAAGCAGACCCGCGCCAGCGAAATGAAGAAGGTGCGCCAGCGCGCCGAAGACGCGGCCGAAGACCGCATCATCGACATCCTGGTGCCGCCGGCACGCGACTTCGGCTTCAATGTGTCCGCTCCCGCCACCGAACCCAAAGACGGCGACAATACCCGTCAGACCTTCCGCAAGCGCCTGCGCGAAGGGTCGCTCGACGAGCGCGAGATCGAACTCGAACTGTCCGAAGCGAGCCCGCAGATGGAAATCATGGCGCCGCCCGGCATGGAAGAAATGACCGAGCAGATCAAGTCCATGTTTTCCGGCATGGGCGCGGCGCGCAAGAAGCCGCGCAAGATCAAGATCAAGGAAGCCATGAAGTTCCTGATCGACGAGGAAGCCGCCAAGCTGATCAACGATGACGAGATGAAGCAGAAGGCCATCGCCAACGTCGAACAGAACGGCATCGTCTTCCTCGACGAGATCGACAAGATCGCCTCGCGCTCCGAACATGGCGGGGCCGACGTCTCGCGCGCCGGCGTGCAGCGCGACCTGCTGCCGCTGGTCGAAGGCACGACCGTCAACACCAAGTACGGCATGATCAAGACCGACCACATCCTGTTCATCGCCTCGGGCGCCTTCCACCTGGCCAAACCGTCGGACCTGATTCCCGAACTGCAGGGGCGCTTCCCGATCCGGGTCGAACTCGAATCACTCTCGATCGCCGATTTCGAGTGCATCCTGACCAGCACCGACGCCTGCCTCACCAAGCAGTACGAAGCGCTGCTGGCGACCGAAAACGTGAAGGTGGAGTTTGCCGCGGAAGGCATCACGCGGCTGGCTGAAATCGCCTATGCGGTCAACGAACGCACCGAGAACATCGGTGCGCGCCGCCTCTACACGGTGATGGAAAAGCTGCTCGAGGAAGTCTCGTTTTCCGCCAGCGAAACCGGCGGCAGCGTGATCGCCATCGATGCCGCCTACGTCAACTCACGCCTGGACAAACTAGCCGACAACGAAGACCTGTCGCGCTACGTGCTCTAGGCGCGCCTGCAGCAAGGGAGAACAGGCGATGGCAAACAAGGCATTGGCGACGCGGCAGAAAATGCGGCTGACCGTGACCCCGTCGCGCCCCAGAAATCCGGTGGCGGTGGCAGCCAGGCTGCGCGCCGCCGGACCGCACGCCAAGGGGCCGGCGCAGGAACGGGCCGCGGCCAAGCGCGCGCTCAAGAAAGCCAAGCTGGAACCGGAAGAGGAATAAGCGGCGGTAAGATCGTAGGGTGCGAACGTAGGGTGGACACCCCATGTCCACCGGCGCCGCCAAGGAAGGGGGCCGCCAGCGGGCGCCCGAAAGGGCACCCGCGATCAGGCCATCTGGTGCGGCGCGCTAGAGTTTATAGCCGGCGCCGATCGTAAACATGTGCACGTGCGTGCTCCCGGTAAGCGGGAAGGCCGCACGCAGCAAATCGTAATCCGCGGTGATCGACAGGTGCTTGCCCAGGGCATAGGACAAGCCAAGGCCCGCGCTCAAGCCAGTCGATCCCTCGCTCCCCGCAGTCAACCCTGCCCTGCTCCTGCCTTTCATATGGGCCAGGCCAAGACGGCCCGAGAGCGACAGCGCCTCGGTCTCGCGCAGCATCAGGCGGTAACCCACTCCCGTGCCGGTGAAGCGCTCCTCCCCGCCGGCGGACCTGCGTCCCGTCCAGGCGCCGCGAACCGCATTGAGCTCGATGGAGCCGGTCAATTCCGATCCCGGCCAGGCCGTCATCGGCGCCAGACTGAAACCCGCATACACCTTACCGGCGCCACTGTCCTCGGCCGCCTGGTGCGAACTGCGGCCAACGCCGCCGCCCACATAAATCGGACTGGTGTTGCCGTAACTGGCCGCCTGCGCCGCGCCGCTGCCCAGCACCAGCGCGATCGCGCCGGCCGAGATGCTCACTGCGAGGAAGAGGTTCTTGTGCATGTACGTGGTGACAGCAGACGGTTCCGAGGAAATGCAGTGTCATCTTTTTACGCCAAAAGTACCATTAACTTGTGCGAGGCACCGTTATTCGGTACATTGGGTACCGAATTCTTGTACACAGAGGACACGCATGAGCTCTCCCGAGCTGGTACTACAAGTGCTGCGCGCCGAACTGCGCGCCGCCGGCATCACTTATAAGGCCCTGGCCGAACGCATCTCCATGAGCGAATCGAGCGTCAAACGCATGTTCGGCCAGAAGGACATGGCCCTCTCGCGCCTGGCCCAGATCTGCAAGGCGGCCGGCATTCCGCTGGAAGACGTGCTGCGGCGCGCGGCCGACGCCCGTCCCCACGCCGACACCCTGACCCTGACCCAGGAAAAGTCGCTGATGGCCAATCCGCGCCTGCTGCTGGTCGCCATCTGCTGCCTGGGCAACTGGACCCTGGACCAGATCGTCGAGACCTACAACATGAGCGAGCCGGAATGCATCGGCCTGATGGTCGAGCTGGACCGCCTCGGCCTGATCGAACTCAAACCCCTGAACCGCTACAGTCTGCGCGTGTCGAATGCCTTCCACTGGTTACCGGACGGCCCGGTGCAGCAGTATGTGCGCGAGCATGTGGTGGGAGATTATTTTGGCGGCCGCTTCGACGGGCCTGGCGAGACCTTGATGTGCCTTCCCGCGCGCCTGTCGCTGCCCAGCGCCCAGGAGCTGCTGCAAAAGATCCAGCAACTGGCCGGCGAACTGGCGCGCCTGCACCAGGGCGACCGCCGCCTGGACAGCGACGAGCGCGATGGCTTCACCCTGCTGCTTGGATTCAGGTCATGGGAGTTCGCCGCGTTTACCGCGCTGCGACGCACGACGTAGGTTGCTGCACCCCGTGCCCACCCTACCCTACCAGATCGGGCCCAGGAACAGATACATGGTGCCGCTGCCCTGCTTGGTAATCCCGGCGCCCACATAGGCGGGCCCGAAGCGCGTATCGACCGACAGGAAACCGCTGACCGCCTGCTTGAGCAGCGGTTCGGTATCGGCACTCACACGGTTGAAGGCACCACCGGCTTCCAGCGAGAAGCCAGCCCGCACCGTGCCGCCCAGGGTCACCGGCAAAGCGCCAATCCGGCGCGCCATCACCAGCCGCGTGAAGGCGATCGAGCGTCCCTGTACCGACTCGGGCAAGGTCCCCGACAGGCGCAGGAAGCCGCCCAGGCTCAGGTTGGCATTGCCGGCCGTAGCGCGCGCATATTCGCCATACGCGTGACCAGCCCAGTTCTCGGTGCGGAAGGCTTTCAGGCCCAGGATCGACAACTGCGCCTGGCGCGTATTCGGTTCGCCGTTGGCGGCACGCGCCAGCTCGAATTCGAACAGGTTGCCACGACTTGGGAAACCGAGCGAATCGAGCGTATCGACCCGGTAGCGCAGGAAATTGGTGGTGTCGTAGGCGTGCATCGACGGCTCCTTCGGATCCTCCGGAATGACCACGCGCGCACCTGAACGCTGACGCACGATTCCGAACTGGATATCTCCCCAGGTGCCCAGCTCACGTCCCAGCACCAGGCTCACATTGCGGCCGGTGAAGGCATAGCGGCGCTGGCGCCGGCCTTCAAGGAACACGTCCACCGAGCTCGATCCGTACTGGGTCGAGGGCGCCACGTACCAGGGCGAGCCAGGCCCGAGCGGCTGGAAGAACTGCATGCCCAGGCCGCGCTGGTCGCCCACCTCGGCCACGGTGCGCAGTTCGCCGCCCCAGCTGTTCATGGACGAACGCACGTGCATCATCTTCAGCGCAAAGCCGTTGGCGTCGTCAAAGTCGCTGGCCAGCTCCACCCCCACCCGCAGGCGGCTGCTGGCCCACGGCGCTTCGGTTGCCTTGACTACCACGCTGCGCTTGCCGTTGTCGTCTTCGATGTCGGTTTCGATGCGCTCGATGTCGCCCCGTCCGTACAGGGTATCGGCAGCCTTGCGGATCGCTTCGCGCGTCAGGGTCTGGCCGGGCGCCAGACCGGACTGCACTTCCAGGATGCGCGGGTTGATGCGGCCGTCGCTGCCAACCTTGACCTGGGCGATCGGCAGCGCGCTGTCGGAGAGCGGCGGCGGCGCCAGGCGGTTGTTTTCAAACAGCGCGTATTCGGTGGCGGGCAGGGCCAGCGCGGCCAGCCGCGGTTCGAGTTCGCGCGTGGCCTGTTCGCCCGCCCGGATGGCGGTGGCGATGTTGCGGAAGTCGAGGAAGCTGACACCATCGAGGCTGGGCGCCACCAGCAGGTCCTGCGGCCGCATTTCCTTGATCGAGCGCTGCACGTTCTGCTCGGTCAGGATGTTAATCATCTGCTGTGCCACGCCGAGCGCGCTGCCCAGGTTTTTTTCCGGCGCCAGCGGTGTGCCGACATTGACGGCGATGACGATATCGGCGCCCATCTTGTGCGCCATGTCAATCGGCAGGTTGCGTACCAGGCCGCCGTCGACCACCAGGCGGCCGTTCACGCGCACCGGCGCGAACACGCCCGGCACCGCCAGCGACGCGCGCATGGTCAGGAACAGCGGCGTGTCGATCAGGTCGACCTGGTCTCCGGTGACCAGGTCCGAGGCCACCGAGCGGAAGGGCAGAGTCAGCTGGTTGACAGGCAGGTCGCGGGTCCCGGCCGGCAACAGTTTGCTGAGCGTCTGTTCGAGGGCGGCGTTACCGGCGGCCGAAGGCGGCAGCGAGACGCCGTCGCGGTGCACGCCGAATTCAATCCGCGAGGGCAGCATCACGTCTTCTTCGCGACGCCGGAATTCCAGGTCTTCGCGTGCGGGCCGGTCGGCCACAACCCGATCCCAGTCGGTCTGGCGGGCCATTTTTTCGAGGTCGGCTACCGAGGCGCCGGCCGCATAAGCGCCGCCGATTACGCTGCCCATGCTGGTGCCGACCACCATGTCGATCGGCACGTGCATGTCGCGCAGGGCGCGCAGCACGCCGATGTGGGCGAAGCCGCGTGCGCCGCCGCCGGAGAGCACCAGGGCTACGCGCGGACGTTTGGCGGGCGCGATCTGGTTCGCGGTATCAGGCGCGGGTGTAGTCTGGGCCAGCGCGGCCAGGGGAAGGCAGACGATCCACAACGCGCAGCTACGTAAGGCCCTGGTCATTGCGATCGCCATGCTTATTGGGTCGGCGGCTGGTTGCCCGGACTGACCACGGTGCGGGTCGGCGCCGGCATCTCGGGCTGGGGCGGTGGCGGCGCCGGCACACCCGGCGGCAGTCCGCCCTGCTGCGGCGTTTCCTGGGGCTGCTCGTTGGGCTGCTGCGGCGGCGGCATCGGCTGCTGCATCTGTGGCGGCTGCTGCGGCGGCATGCCGCGCACCTGCTGTCCCTGCATCGCCCCGCTTTGCCCGATTGGCGGGGCCAGTTCCGGTCCGGCCTTGGCGTCGGTGGCCAGCTCGATGCGTTTCAGGACGCCGCCTTCGGACAGCATCACATAGCGCGGGAATACTTCGCTCAGGGTGACGCCGGGCGCGATCTCCCTGCCCACCTTGACCGCCTTGGGCGGCTGACCGTCGGCCACCAGGATGGCGACGCCCTGGCGCCCCGCGGCGACCACGCCGGTCAGCTGGTAATTGCTGGCCACCGCCGCCACGGCCTGGCCGCCGAACAGGGTGGCGGCGGCGTCCGCCGATGGTTCGGCCATCACCGCCATCGGCGCCGCCACGATCGGGCGGCTCTCCACCTTGTACAGCTGCAGGAACCAGTAGGCGACCGAGGACGACAGCGCGATCACGGCAAGCAGGCTACAAATCAGGGGCAAACGCTTCATTCCATTCCTTCGTCAGTGCAGACCACGTTTGTCGCGTCAGCGCACCAACTGGTTGATTTCGATAATTGGCATCAGCACCGCGAGCACGATCAGCAGCACCACCACGCCCATGGCCAGGATCAGCACCGGTTCGAGCAGGCCGGCGATGGTCAGGGTGCGCCGCTCCAGGTCCTGCTGCTGCGAGTTGGCGGCCCGTTCCAGCATGGCGGGCAGCTCGCCGGTGATTTCGCCGGCGCGGATCATGTGGATCAGCATCGGCGGAAAATGCTTTTGCGCCGACAGGGCGCGCGCCAGACTGACACCTTCGCGCACACTGGCGCTGGCCTGCTCGACCAGCTCCTTCATGGCCACGTTGGACAAGGTGTCGCGGCTGGTGTCGAGGGCACGCAGGATCGGCACGCCGGAACCCGTGGTGATCGCCAGGGTACTGGCAAAGCGCGCCGTGTTCAGGCTGCGCTCGAACTTGCCGTACACGGGCGCGGTCAACAGCCAGGTATGCCAGCGGCGCTTGAGTTCCGGATTACGCAGCGCGCGCCGCCACATGAAGAAGGCGCCGATCAGGGCGATCGCCACGGCGATGCCGTAAGCCCGTACAAAGTTCGACACGCCCAGCATCAGCACCGTCAGCAGCGGCAGCTTCTGCTTGGTGTTGGCGAACACCGACACGATCTGCGGCACCACATAGGTGAGCAGGAAGATCACGATGGCAAATGCCACCACGGTGACGATGGCCGGATAGGTGAAGGCCAGGCGCACCTTCTGCACCAGGGCGTTGCGGCGCTCGATGTAGTCGGCCAGGCGCGTGAGCACGCGCGCCAGGTGGCCGATCTGCTCGCCCGAGGCCACCAGGGCGCGGTAGATTTCGGCGAAGTCGCGCGGGTGGCGCGACAGCGCGTCCGAGAACGAGGCGCCGCCCATGACTTCGGAACGGATCGAGCCGACCAGGTCGCGCACGTAAGGCCGCTCGGCCTGTTCCAGCAGCGCGGTAAAGGCCTGTTCGAGCGGCAGGCCGGCTTCCAGCAGGCTGGCCAGCTGGCGCGTGAACAGGGCCAGTTCGACCTGCGACAGGCGTTCGCCAAAAGCGCGCGATTTCTCGACCCCTGCCGCATCGACCTGGGCCGCGATGGCTTCGACAGTGAGCGGGGTCAGGCCCTGGGTGCGCAGGTCGGCGCGCGCCGCACGCGGACTGTCGGCGTTGACCACGCCCTTGCGGGTGGCGCCGCCGACATCGACGGCTTCGTAGCGAAATGCGGGCATGGGCGGCCTAGTCCTTGGTCACGCGCAGCAGTTCGGCCTGCGTCGTGGTGCCGTTGTCGAGCCAGCGCTGGCCGTCTTCGCGCATGGTTTTCATGCCGGTGGCCTGAGCCGCGTTGCGGATGTCCGCTTCGGAGGCGCGGTTGTGGATCTGGGCGCGGATCTGCTCTGTCGTTTCGAGCAGCTCGTAGACCCCGACCCGGCCGTGGTAGCCGGTCTGCCCGCACTTGTCGCAGCCGACCGCGCGCCACACCGTTTTGCCGGAACCATCATGGGCCGGCTCGGCCACCTTGCAGTGCTCGCACAGCTTGCGCACCAGGCGCTGGGCCATCACGCCCAGCAGCGAGGAGGACAGCAGGAAGGGCTCAATGCCCATGTCCAGCAAACGCGTGACGGCGGCGGCGGCATCGTTGGTGTGCAGGGTCGCCAGCACCAGGTGGCCGGTGAGCGAAGCCTGGACCGCGATCTGCGCCGTTTCCAGGTCGCGGATCTCGCCGATCATGATCACGTCCGGATCCTGGCGCAGGATGGCGCGCAGGGCCTTGGCGAAGCTCATGTCGATGCGGGCGTTGACCTGGGTCTGGCCGACGCCGATCAGGTCGTACTCGATCGGGTCTTCCACGGTCAGGATGTTGGTGGTGCTCGCGTTCAGGCGTGACAGGGCCGCGTACAGGGTCGTGGTCTTGCCGGAGCCGGTCGGGCCGGTGACCAGCACGATGCCGTGCGGCTGGTTGATCAGGTTGTCGAACTGCGGCAGCAGCGATGGGCTCATGCCCAGGTGCGACAGGTTCAGGCGCCCCGCTTCCTTGTCCAGCAGTCGCAGCACCGCGCGTTCGCCGTGCCCGGTCGGCAGGGTCGAGACGCGCACGTCGACCGGTTTGCCGCCCACGCGCAGGGTGATGCGGCCGTCCTGCGGCAGGCGCTTCTCGGCAATGTCGAGCTGCGCCATGATCTTGATACGCGAGATCAGCGAGGCGTGGATGGCCTTGCGCGGACGGACCACGTCGCGCAGCGAACCGTCGATGCGAAAGCGCACCACCGAGGTCTGCTCGAAGGGTTCGATGTGGATATCGGAAGCGCCTTCGCGCAGCGATTGGGTCAGCAGCGCGTTGATCATGCGGATCACCGGCGCGTCGTCGGACGATTCGAGCAGGTCTTCAATGGCCGGCACGTCCTGCAGCAGCTTGGTCAGGTCCAGGTCGGCGTCGAATTCGTCGGCCACCTGCGAGGCGTCGCCGCCGGCGCCGGCGTAGGCGCTGGCGATGGCCGCTTCGAGGTCGGCGCGGTCCATCGAGCGCAAGGCGATGCGCCCGAAGCGGCGCGATACCTCGGCGATGGCAGCCGGCGCGGTGGCGCCGGACACCCATACCTCGATCGGATGATCGCTTTCGCCGGAGCGTGCCAGCACGCCGAAGTCGCGTGCGAAAGCGTAGGGAAGAAGATTACTCATATCTGGCTTTTACTTGGTGGCCGGCCGGTACAGGCGTGGGTCGGCCGGGTCCATCACCTGGGGTGCAGGGGCCGGACGCGGTTCGACCGGGACCAGGGCCGCAGGCGGACGCGGTGGCACCGGCGCCATCGCCCCACCCGGTGGCGGCTGGCCGTTGTTCAGGAGTGGCAGGACCGGCGTGCCGTAATCCGGCATGACGACCGAATCCTTCGGTTTGTCGGCGGCGCTCTGGCCGGCCGAGCGCATGAAGTCATAGCGGTCGGAGGCGATCGCGTTGGAGTCTTCCTTGCTGCGCACGATGACCGGGCGCAGGAAGATCATCAGGTTGGTCTTGGAGCGTTTGCGGCCGCGGTACTTGAACAGGTTGCCCAACACCGGGATATCGCCCAGGCCGCGCACCTTTTCTTCCGAGTCCGAGGTGTCGTCGCGAATCAGCCCGCCCAGCACGATGATCTGGCCGTCATCGGCAATCACGTTGTTCTCGATGACGCGGATGTTGGTGGTGATGCCCGAGGCCGCGGCACGCGTCTGTTCGTCCACGTTCGAGGTCTCGTGGTAGATCGCCATCTTGATGGTGCCGCCTTCGGAAATCTGCGGACGCACCTTGAGGGTCAGGCCGACGTCGCGCCGCTCGATGGTCTGGAACGGATTGCTGTTGGTGCCGCCGCCCGAGGTGGTGAACTGGCCGGAGATAATCGGCACGTTCTGGCCGACCTTGATGGTCGACAGTTCGTTGTCCAGGGTGAGCATGTTCGGCGTCGACAGGATGTTGGCGTTGCCTTCACTTTCCAGTGCATGCGCCAGCGCGCCCAGGCCCAGCTGGCCGTTGACCTGCTTGAACAGGCCGATGGTCGCGCCCATCGCGGTCGGCAGGGTCGGGGTGGCCCCCAGTGCGCCGCCGACGATGGTGCCGATGTTGTTCGGACCGGCAGCGAAGGACTGCAGGCCGCCCAGGCGGTACTTGCTGTCCGAGTTGCCGGTCAGGCCCAGCCACTGAACGCCGAATTCGGCGGCTTTTTCGGCGTTCACTTCAACGATCAGCGATTCGATATACACCTGCGCGCGGCGCGCGTCGAGCTGGTCGATCACGGCGCGCAGGTTGCGGTAGACCGCGTCCGGCGCGGTGATGATGAGGGTGTTGGTGGAGGCATCGGCCTGGATGAAGCCGGCGCCGGAACCACCGGCACCGCCGCCGCCCTGGTTCTGCTGGCCGAGCGCATTGGCGGCGGCGTTGACGCCTTGTCCCAGGCCGCCCTGCCCGCTCTGGCCGCCCTGCTGGCCGCCGCTGACGGAGACGCTGCCGCCCTGGGTGCCGGACTGGTTCTGCGGCAACGCCGACGCGTCCGACGAGACCACCGCGCGCAAGGTCGCCGCCAGCTTGGTGGCGTCCGCATTTTTCAGGTAGACCACGTGCACATTGCCGGCCTGGGAGGTCGGCTGATCGAGCTTGGCGATCAGCGACTTGGCCAGGTTGGCGCGTGCCTGCGAGGGCGCGCGCACCACCACCGCATTGGTGCGCGGATCGGCCACGATCGAGACGCGCCCGGAGTCGCCGCCGGCGGTCGGTTCGACCAGCTTGTTGACCAGGGCCGCGACATCGCTGGCGATGCCGTAGCGGATCGGGACCACGTCCAGGTCGGCCGCCACCGGCGCGTCGAGCGCGGCGACGATCTTGGCCAGGCGGCGCAGGTTGTCGGCGTAATCGGTGATCACCAGGCTGTTGTTGCCCGGATTGGCCATGATCGAATTATTCGGCGAAATCAGGGGCCGCAGCACGGCGGTCAGGTTGGCCGCCGACTCGTAGCTGAGGTGGAAAATCTGGGTCGCGATCTGGTCGCCGCTGACGGTGCGGCTACCCACGCCGACCTGGGTCGGCGAAGACTGCAGTTTGGCCTCCGCTTCCGGCACCACCTTGGCGAAACCGTCGCCGGTGACCACGGCGTAGCCGAGCAGGCGCAGTTGCGAAGTAAGCAGATTAAAAGCCTGGGCCTTGCTGATCGATTTTTCCGACACCAGGGTCATGGTCCCCTTGACGCGCGGATCGATGATGAAGGTCATGCCGGTGTAGTGGCCGACCGCCTTGATCACGGATTCGATATCGGCGCCGACAAAGTTCAGCGCGGCCTGGTCTTCCGGCGCGGCGAACGCCGGTGCGGGCGCACCCGCGACCGCGCAGCACAGCATCACGCTGGCCGCCATGCGGCGCAGGGCCGGGGAAGGGAAAGAGGCGGAGGAGCCCACGGTGCTGCCTGACTGTTTTTTCATATGAACCATCATTTGAACTCTAACGCGATTATTTTTTTGCCGCCAACGGTCTTGCGCTGGCCCAGCAAATTCAGGAGATTGCCCAGCGTTTCTTCGTATCCTTCAGCCGCCTGCGCCTGGCCGGAGAACTGGAAGCGGCCGCGATCGAGCGACCCGTTCCCCGACAACAGCAGCGCGCCGCGCACCGTCTTTAACACCAGGCTGGCTTGCTGCCCTTGCCAGTCCATGGTCAACTCATAACTGCCCAGGGGCTTGATGGGCGCCATGCGCGATCCCATGTCGGCCATTGTGAGCAGGGTGCGGCCGTTGACGGCCACGGTTTTATCCTGGCGCACCAGCTCCAGGGTGCTCCAGGACAGCTGCATCCTGCCGCTGGGCGCCAGGGTGTTCAGGGGCGCGCCCAGGCCGGCCAGCCCTTCGGCCGGCAGCAGCAGCGCGGCCGGGCTGACCTGCCACCTGGACCAGCTGCCGGACAACAGCACCGGCTGCGACAGCGCGTCCGGGTTTTCCAGCGCCAGGTGGACCTGGCCGATCAGCACCAGCGGCGACAGGCGCCAGCTGAAACGTCCCGGCAGCAGTGGCGTCACCGCCCCGCCCTGGCCCGGCGCGCCGCCGATGAAGGCCGAACCGCGCCACAGCGTACCTTGCGCATCCCCCAGAGTCAAACGGCCGCCGGTCTGGCTTTCGACCATGGACCCCAGCCAGGCCGCCGGCAGGAACATCAGGACGGTCAGGGCCACCGCCAGAGCGACCGCCGCCAACCATAACACGAGCCGCTTCATCGCGAGCCTGCGTCCGCTTGCGATGTGTCCTGGCGCAAGGTCAGCACGGCATCGACCTGTCCGGACGGCGCCGGCGCGGCGGCGGCGGTGATGCCGGCATCGAACACGCCGATGCGGTTTTCACGGCGCTGCGCATCGAGCCAGCCATACAGGTTGGCGAACGAGACGCCGTTCAACTGCAGCTTGGCGTATTCGCCGGTGATGGTGATCGACTCGGGCTTGATCGAGCGCGCGGCCAGGCTAGCGGTGAGGCTCTCGCGCGTCATCGGCGTGACCTGGGGCGGGACCGAGCGCGCCAGTTCGCCCGCTTCGAGTGCCAGGGCCTGCAAAGTGGCCGCTTCCTGGCGCAGGATGGGCAAATCCTTGCGCAGCTTCTCGCGCCCTTCCATGGCCGGCGCGATGCCGATCGAGTACACCAGCGCCAGCACCACCACGGCCCCGCCGATGCCGAGAAATTTGCGTTCCTGCTCGGTGCGGGCCATCCAGTACAGCGCCAGCTGGTCCTTCAGTTTGGCGATGGCGCCAAAGCGTGCGTTCATGGCTTTCATCGCTTGCCTCCCTTGCTGCGCACTACCCAGGTGCCGTTACCCGGATCGACCACGTCGAGCGCGCGCGGCGCCAGTGCCGACTTGAGCTGGGCCCCGGCCGCCGGGTCGCTCGACTCGGGCTTGGGCTTGACCGTCAGCGCGCTGTCGCGGTACGCCATGGACGCCAGTTCGGGCACCTTGCCGAGAGTGCGCACGGCCTCGCCCACGGCGGCGGCCTGGTAGGTGAATTCTTCCGGATTGACCTGGCCGCGGCTGGCCTTGGCCACGGCGATCTTCTGGCGCATCTGGCGTTCCAGGTTATTACTGAACACGGTTTCCTTCGGATAGGCGGCGCGGTAGGTCATGACCATGGCCTGGCGCGTCGCATCGGCTTCGCGCTTCATGCGCAGCCAGTCGTAATTGAGGGCGGCGATATTCACCAGCACCGCGGCCAGCGCGATGCGGATCGGCCAGCGCCATTTTTTCCAGTCGCGCGTCTGCGCACCGGCCGCGCCCAGGCCTGGCACGAGGTCGAAATGCGTGCTCTTGGACCCAGCGATCCAGTGCGCCCAATGATCCGCTTCGAGCGTGATGCCAGGTCCCGCTTCGGCCGCCACGGATTGGTATTCGCCCAGCTGCTGCTGCGGCACGTACAAGGTCAGGGGGGCGTCGCCGGCCAGCGCGCGCGCCGTTTGCAGCGCGCTTTGCGGCTCGCCCGCCACCGCCAGGCCCAGGCCATGGTACTGGCCGTGGCGCAGGGTGATGCCGCCAGGCCCGATGGCGCCCGACACATTGCCCGGTGCGATCGGCAGGCACAGCTGGGCCGGCAAGGCCGACACCGTGCGTGCGCCCTGGGCCAGCAGGGACTTGACCAGGCCTTCGAGCCAGCCGCGCTGGGCCACCGCGATGGTGCGCAGGCCATCCGCGCCTTCGGCCGGTGCGGCCACCAAGACGCAGTCTTCCGGGTCGCCCAGCACCTGTTCTTCGACCAGGCTGGGGAGCGCGGCTTTCAGGCGCGCGCTGGAGAGTGGCGGCACTTTCACGTGCAGCAGGGTGACGTCGGCCGCGGCCAGCAGCACCACCACGTGGCGGCTGGACGCGATCACGTCGCCCATGCCCTTGAGGGCGCCCTCGCCCTGCTGGATCAGCGAACCGCCGTCGGCCACCAGCGCGAACTGCGCCAGTGCGCCTTCGCCGTCTGCGCGGGCCGGATGCCGGATATATAGAGTAGTCAAACCATCTCGCTTTCGTTAATTTTGCCTGACCCACACGGTCGTCGTCGGCACCCCCGGCGCGGCCAGCTTGCGGCTCACCAGCGCCTCCGCGTCCAGGGCCGCGCGGTCCAGGCGCACGCGCGACAGGACCAGGAACCATTCGCTCTTGATGTCATACGAGTCCGCTACCGCGTTGTCCTTCTTTTCATACAGCTGCGCGATAAACTCGTCAGGCCGGCGATAGTATGCCTGCTTGCGGCGCGCCACCAGCGCATTGGCCTCCGACACTGAATACTCGGTCACCAGTGCCGCGATGACTTCGGCCGGCGCCGTGTTCACATTCACTTTCGACTTCTCCGGCAGCACAATCGCAAATTCGCGCAGCTTGCCGACGATCTCGCGCGTGTAGCCGGGAATGGCCAGCAGGTCGTCAAGCTGGGTCAGCGCGATCGGGGCGCCGCTCACGGTCACGGGCTGCTGCGCGGGCGGCGTCGTGGGCGGCGGCACCGGATTGCCATTGTCGTCCACCTGTTTCGGTATCAGGGTCGGCGCCGCGCTCGATGCCACCGCTTCGGCGGTCTTGCGCGCCAGCGCAGGATCGATCTGCAGATTGGTCAGCAAGCGCTGGTAGATCTTCAGGTGGGTCTGATTGACGACCCGGCCGTCCGCCAGATTGAGCAGATTGTAACGCGAGGTGGCGTCGATGATCCGGCCCGAGAGGCTGGCGTCAAAGATTTCGCCCTGCACACGTTCGCGCTCGATGTACTGGTCCAGCCGGGTTTCGGCCAGCGGCGTATTCCAGACCGCCGTCAGCGCGGTGTAGCCCGAATTGTCGATGCCATCCTGGCGCAATACCAGGCGGGCCCAGTCCAGCGCCCCGCGCAGAATCCACTTGGTCTGCAGGTGCAGACGCTGGTTCTCCATCGAGCGCACCTGGACCTGCTGCGACCAGAACAGGCTGGCCACGATGGTCACCGACAGCATCGTCAGCAGCAGCGCCGTGATGATGGCCACGCCGCCCTGGCGCGCGAGCGGGCGCATCACATGGTTGGCGCGCCGGCTCATCACAAGCCTCCCAGCAGGAAGGATTTGTTCATCACCGCCTCGATGCCGCTCACCTGCAGCGACACCTGCAAGCCGGTGGGCGGCTGGTTCAGGCCCGGGATCGGCTGCGGCAGCGGCGGCGTGACCTGCTGCAGCGCGCCGATCGGCTGGGCCAGCGGATTGGTGTTCTGGCGCCAGCCGTTGTTCTCCCAGGTCATGACCTGCATCGCGGTGACGCCGGTCTGCAGGGTGACGGCGACGCTGGTGTCGATGTCGCTGGTGGCGGCCTTCCACATCACATCGAGTTCGGTCAGGTCGCGCGTGCCGTTCGACTCGCGCCGCGTGAGCATGCCGCCCACGATGCGGTAGGCCACCACTTGCAGGCGCGCCGGTTCGTTTTCAAGATACACATTGCGCACCAGGGTCATGCGGTCCGCGCCCGACAGCAGGTAGGGACGGCCCATCAGCATGGATGGCGTGGCCATGTGCTCGCAATCGCTTTGCATCTGCGCGAAAGCGAGCTGCATGCCGCGCGTGGCTTCCAGCTGGGCGGTGAGCGCGGTACGGGCACGGATGATGCCATCGAGGCCGCGCCAGCCCAGCACCGCGACGATCGCCAGGATACTGATGGCCACCAGCAGTTCGACCAGGGTAAAGCCGCGACGGACAATGCGGCCGGTCCGGAAGGCGTTCATTCGTTGAGCACCAGCTGGACCAGCTTGATGATGCGGCGTTCCGGATTGGCCTTGTCGAAGACGCTGACCTCGACCCGGCGCAGACGTGGATTGGGACTGGCCAGCACTTCATCCTGGCATACCAGCTGCAGGTCGCCCTGCGGGCAGTCGTAGGTCTTCTTGCCGATGGCCGGATACTCGCGCGCCAGGCGGATCGCGACCAGGCGGTTCTCGGCCGACCAGGTGGCCATCATGGCGCTGCGCAGGCCGGCGCTGTTGGCGGTCAGGCTGCCGACCGCGCGCAGCGAGGCGCCCAGCGCGGTGCCGACGATGACCAGGGCCACCAGCACTTCGAGCAGGGTGAAGCCGCGGGCGCGGCCGGCTGGGCGATGGATGCGGAGCGTGTTCATTTGACGACGAAGTGGCCGATGCCGTCGGCGTGGATGGCGACCTGGTCGCCGCCGTTGGCGAGGGTCAGCACGAAAGGTTTGTCGACCGGCTCGCGCCCGAAGGTGATGCGCAGGGCGCTGCCGCTGCCGCCACTGCCGGCCACCGGCGGATCGAGCAGCAGCTGCACCGGCGCCGACTTGAAGGGGCGCTCGCGCAGCAGGTCATCCTTGGTGAGTGGCTCCCACACGGCGTCGTTGCGCACGATGAAGCGGTACTGCTGGGCGTCGCCCTCGAAGGCCACCAGGCGGTTGCGCACGATGGCTTCGTCGCGCGCCAGCTGCAGCAGCAGCGCCAGGCGCTGGGCTTCCGCTTCCAGGTTCTGGCGCGGGCTGGGGATGGCGTTGAGCGAGACCATGCCGAGCACGATCCCGATGATGACCATGACGACCATCACCTCGATCAGCGTGAATCCGCGCGTGCGCGGCTTAGCGCCGGCGCCGTGTACGGCACGGCCGGCTCGCCAGTCCCGCACAGCGGCGATGGTCGGCACGGGCGCTCCTTAGTTGTCCCAGGACCCGATGTCGCTATCGTCGCCGGTGCCGCCGGGCTGGCCGTCGGCACCCAGCGAGAACACGTCGATTTCGCCGTTCACGCCGGGCGACAGGTACTGGTAAGGGTTACCCCAAGGATCCTTGGGAAGTTTCTCGACATAGCCGCCGGTCTTCCAGCCGTTCGCGGTCGGACCGCTGGTCGGCTTGGAAATGAGGGCGTTGAGGCCCTGGTCGGTGGTCGGATAGCGCTGGTTGTCCAGCTTGTAGAGCTTGAGCGCCTGCATCAGGGTGGCGATGTCGACCTTGGCGGCGGTGACGCGCGATTCGCCGGTGCGGCTGAGTAACTTGGGCACCACCAGGGCGCCCAGGATGCCGATGATGACGACCACGACCATGATTTCGACGAGCGTGAAGCCGCGCGCAATGCGCTGGCGGAGTGGACGGTTTGACACGTTGTTCATAGTTAGTCTGTAAAAATGGTCACAATGGATCGGAGTATAAGGCCAATGCAAGGGCAAAACGTGATTCGCGCTCAGGCGTTCGCAAAGTTCCCAGGCTGGCCGTTTTAGCCGGGGAGCTATTGTAAGTCAGCCCGCCCGGCGCTGCCATTGATGGACGAATCGCCAGTACGTGCTTAAGCGAAACTTAGCGCGGTCAAGCGCAGGTGCAAGTCGGCGTTCAATGCTGGTGGCGGGCCGTGCCGCCCAGGCGCTGCATCGCCGCTTCGTTACCGCCCGACGCGTGACTGCTGGACACAGGCGCGAGCGCCTTCAGCACGGGCGCATCCTTCACGAAGGGCAAGATGCCCAGCTCCTTGTCGACCTCGTGCGGGTAGACCAGATAGCCCCGCGTAATCACCGCCGCCACTTTGCGGATGTCGGCAATATTCCTGGTCGGATCGCCGTCGACCAGCACCAGGTCGGCCAGCTTGCCGGTGGCGATGGAACCGCGCTCGTGCAAGGTGCGGGTGTAGCGCGCGCCGTTCAGCGTGGCGACCTGGAGCGTCTGGGCCGGGGTCAAGCCGGCCTTGACCAGCAATTCCAGCTCCGCCTGCAGGGTGAAACCGGCCATCTCGTCGGTGCCCGCGACGATCGGCACGCCCGCCTTGTACAGCAGGCCGACGAACTCGACCATCTTGGCGTAGGACTTCTCGTAGCGCCTGGCCGTGGCCTCGTCCGCAATCTTCATGGTGCCGACGTAAAAGTTACGTTTTACGTCAGGCGGCATGTGCTCGGCGATGGGCGCGAACGGGGCATTGATATCGCCGTCTTTTTGCTTGAGAAAGGCGAAGGTGGCCAGGGTCGGGTCGATGACAGTTTGTTTCGTTTTAAGCCGCGAAATGAAATTTTTAACCACGGGGCTGTTGAAGTCCAGCGCGGCCACTTTTTCCGATGGCAGGATGAAACGTTCCAGGGTGCGGGTTTCGGTTTCCGGCGTGGCCAGGAAATTCAGCATGACCTGGTTGATGTGCTGGATCTCATCGTAGCCGGCGTCCAGCGCTTCATGCGCGCGCAGCCCGACCGGGATGTGCCCGGAGACGCGCATGCCGCGGCTGTGGGCATAGGCCACCGTGTCCTTCAGGATCGCCTTGGGGAAGGAGTTGTAGATCTTCAGCTGCGGATAGCCGTGCTCGGCATACCAGTCGATCGCGTTCTTCGCCTGCGGCAAGTCCTTGATGACGAAGCCGCCGTTGGAAGAATACGGGCTCTCGCCTTCCAGGAAGCCGGCCGGTACGATTTGCGGGCCCAGCAGGCGGCCATCGGCGTTTTCGTCCAGCATCGCCTGGAGCTGATCGTTATCGTTGCCCATGTCGCGCACGGTGGTCACGCCGGCCGCCAGGTTCAGGCCGCCTTCCCAGCGTCCCACATGGCCATGCATGTCGAACATGCCCGGGATCATGATGCGGCCGGCGGCGTCCAGCTCGTTGACGGCGCCGCGCACCGGCGAGCCTGCCGGCAGGATCGCACTGATGCGCCCGCGCAGCACATAGACGTCGGACGGTGCGCCCACGGTGGCTTTTTCGCTGTCGAAGATACGCGCATTGCGCACCACCGTCAGGCCGCTCAGCTTGTGCTGGAGCTTGCCGGCCAGATCGGTCAGCATCTTGCTTTCCGCGATTTTCTGGCGTTCGGCCAGCACCTTGCCGACTTCTTTCCAGCCGTCTTCCGTCAAGGTTGCAAAGCCTGGCATGACCAGGGCGAACAGGCGCGGCTTCGCGCCCGTGGTGGCCCAATAGAATTGCGGCGACAGGCCAATGCCGGTTTGCGCCAGCAACTGCACGGTCTGGGTCTTGCCGCCCGCGCTGACCTGGATTTCGTCGAGCTTCTTCTGGGTCAGGGTGCCCGAGGGCAGCAAGGGCAGCTTGCCGTCGGGACGCGCGGCCAGGGCCGTGATGGCAATCGAGTTCATTTCGCCGGAAGAATTGAGCGGCACATACATGGCGCCGCCGCTGACGGTTTGCTCGCCTTTTTCCGAGGTCGATTTCCAGATGGCCTTGCCGTTCTTCAGTTCGAAATGGTCGTCGACCACGGCGCCGTAGGTGGAATTGCCCTTGACCGTGTACTCGGTCAGGGTACCGTCCGGCGCCAGGCGGAACTGCTCGGTCAGTTCGGGGCCGCGGCCATTGTCCTTGTAGATGAAACGCACGCGGTTCAGGCCATCGTCATCGCGCTCGACGACTTGTTCGCCGATGCGTTTGCCGTTCTCGGCGATCAATTCATAACGGGTGACCTGGGTCGCGGCCTGGGCCGACCAGCCCAGGGTCGCCGCAACGGCGAGAACGAGTGTGCGTTTCATGTAGAGCGGCTCCTGGGGTGTGGAAATTGCAATGTTATTCCGGAGCGCAAGAATAGCATGCCAAAGAAGGGATTTGTGGGGCTTTGCGCAGCGGCATTCCCGAGGTTTGCTAGGTGCAGACAGGGCAACTGTTATTGCGCGCAATGCCGATGTTCGTCCACTCCATGGCGCGACCGTCGAGCAGCAGGAGACGTCCGACCAGCGGCTGGCCTATGTCCATCACCAGCTTGAGCGCTTCGGCCGCCTGCATGGCACCGATTACGCCAACGAGGGGTGCGAACACGCCCATGGTGCTGCATGCCACGTCTTCGAACGCCTGGTCTTGGGGAAACAGGCAGGAATAGCAGGGTGAATCCGTGCGGCGCGGATCGAATACGCTGATCTGGCCGTCAAAGCGGATTACCGCGCCTGACACCAGCGGCACGCGCGCAGCCACGCAGGCGCGGTTGACAGCATGGCGGGTGGCGAAATTATCAGTGCAATCAAGCACGACCGTCGCCTGGGTCACCAGTTCTGCCAGGCGCGCATCGTCGGCGCGCTCGCGCAGCGCCACGACATCGATGCCGGGATTGAGCGCCAGCAGGGTTTCGCGCCCCGACGCGGCTTTGGGCTGGCCTACGCGCGCCGTGGTATGCATGATCTGGCGCTGCAGATTGGTCAGGTCGACCTCGTCATCGTCCACCAGCACGATGCGCCCTACCCCGGCCGAGGCCAGGTACAGTGCCGCCGGCGAACCCAGGCCTCCGGCGCCGATCACGAGCGCAGTGGCGTCCAGCACACGCTGCTGGCCTTCGATGCCGATTTCATCGAGCAGGATGTGGCGCGAGTAGCGCAGCAACTGCTCGTCGTTCATGCCGCCCTCCTTCCCACACCTGCCATTATTTCTTCACATCCTTCTTGACGTCTTTTTTCAATTCCGGCGGCGCCGCTGGAAGCGCATCGGGAACGTCTTTCGTATCGTCCTTGTCCAACTTGGAATCCGCGACCGCCAGTTTGACTGGCAAGCCCTTGAAATGGTTCAGCGCCTGGGCCAGCTGGAAGTCATCCTTGCTGCCGAATTCGAGCGGCTTGCGGCTGCGCGCAAAGCTGGCGGCGCGCTGCTCTTCTTCGAGCTCGTCGCGGCGGGTCTTGACCTGGGTTTTCGCATCCTTGCCGCTGCCGTCGGACAGGTGCTTTTCCAGATCGGCTTCACGCACGCGCAGGCTGTTGGCGCCATCGCCTTCCGCGGTTTCGTCGACCAGCATGTCGGGCACGATGCCCTTGGCCTGGATTGAGCGCCCTTCCGGCGTGTAATAGCGCGCGGTGGTGAGCTTCACAGCGGTATCAGCCGTGAGCTGGCGCAGGGTCTGCACCGAGCCCTTGCCGAAGGTCTGGCTGCCCATGATGATGGCGCGCTTGTAATCCTGCAGCGCGCCGGCCACGATTTCAGAGGCGGAGGCGGAACCGGTATTGACGAGCACGATCATCGGCACTGTTTTCAGGCTGGCCGGCAGCTTGGCCAGCGGGTCGCTATTGCTGCGCTGGGAGTAAAACTCGCGGCGGCCGTAGAAGGTCTGGTTCTGGTCGGCAATCTGGCCGACGGTGGAGACGATTTCCTTGTCGTGCGGCAGGAAGGCCGCCGACACGCCGATGGCGCCCGGCAGCAAGCCGCCCGGATCGTTGCGCAGGTCCAGCACGATGCCCTTGATCTTGGGGTCCTGGGCGTACAGGGCGCTGACTTTCTTGGCCATGTCTTCGACCGTCTGCTCCTGGAACTGGCTGATGCGAATCCAGGCGTAGCCAGGCTCGACCATTTTGGCCTTGACGCTCTGGACCCGGATTTCCTCGCGCAGCAGGGGCACGATCCAGGGCTTGTCCTCGCCCTTGCGGGCAATGGTCAGCACCACGCGGCTTTTTGGCGCGCCGCGCATTTTCTTGATGGCTTCATCCAGCGACATGCCCTTGATGGGCGTGTTGTCGATGCGGGTGATCAGGTCGCCCGCCTTGACGCCGGCGCGAAACGCGGGGGAATCTTCGATCGGGGTGACGATCTTGACGTAGCCGTCTTCCATGGCCACTTCGATGCCCAGGCCCACAAAGCGGCCCTGCATGCTTTCCTTCATTTCGCGGTAGGCTTTTTTGTCCAGGTAGACCGAGTGCGGGTCGAGCGAGGCGACCATGCCGGTGATGGCTTCGGACAGGAGCTTTTTATCCTCGACCGGTTCGACGTAGTCGGTCTTGATAAGACCGTAGACGTCGGCCAGCTGACGCAGTTCGTCCAGCGGCAGGGGCGCACCGCCCGGCGTTTTTTGCGCGATGGCGGAAAACTGCAGCGACGCGGCAACGCCGGCCACCATGCCCAGGCCAATCAGGCCGATACTTTTGACTTTCATGTTGCTACACCCCTTGTGATGCTCATATGGTTGCGGGTGCGCTGGCGGGCACCCCGTGCCCACCGTCAATGCCAGCGAATGAACTAGAAGCTCACCCAACCGGCAGGATCGATAGGCGCACCCTTGTGCCTGATTTCAAAGTATAGCCCCGATTCTTCGTTGCCGCCGGTATTGCCGGCGCTGGCGATCGGCTCGCCGCCCTTGACGGCATCGCCTTCGCGCTTGAGCAGGGCCTGGTTGTTGCCGTAGATCGAGAGGTACTCGCTGCCATGGTCGACCAGGATCAGGTTGCCGAAACCGCGCATCCACTTGGCGAACACCACCCGCCCGCTGGCCACGGCGCGCACTTCGGCCCCTTCGGCGGCCTTGATGAACATGCCTTTCCAGCTCGGACCGCTGCCGCGCTTGGCGCCGAACCTGGCCGCCAGCTTGCCACTGACAGGAGCGCGCATCTTGCCCTTGAGGCTGGCAAACGCGCCTTCCGGAGCGGCCGGCGCCAAGGCGATGTCGGCCGGCTTGGCCTGATCCGGATCGGGACGGGGGGCAACAGGTGCTTCGACCGCCACTTTCGGTTCTTCCGCAACCGGGTCAGGCCGTACCGGCAGCGGCACCGGCACGGGCACCGGTTTGCTGCCCGGCCTGGCTTTAGCCGCGGCCGCCGCCTCGCGCGCCAGGCGCTCGCGCTCGGCCTGGGCTTGCGCCCTGGCCAGCGCGCGCGCCACGCGGGCTTCCTCGGCAGCCTTGGCGCGCGCGGCGGCCAGGGCTTCCAGGCGTTTCTTTTCGGCCGCGGCGGCCTCGGCCTGTTCCTTGATCAGCTTGGAGAGCTTGTCGACCAGGCCGGCCATGCGTTCTTCGTCGCGTTCCAGCGTGCCGATTTCCTTGCGCTGGGCCTCCAGCTTGTTCGACAGGCTGCCGAGCAAGGCGGCGCGGCGCGCCTTTTCCTTTTCGAGCACGGCTTTCTGCTCGCGCTCTTCCTGGGCAATTTCTTCCAGCTCGTCCTTGGCGTTCTGCGCCTTTTCGCGGTTGGTTTCCACGGCGGCCAGATTGGTGCGCAGCGAGCCCAGCAAGCGGGCCTGGGCTTGCGAGACGTAAGCCATCAACTGCAGGTCGCGGTTGATGCGGTTGGGATTGTCGCCCGAGAGCAGCAGCTTGATCCGGTCCTCGTTGCCGGCGACATATTGCTCGCGCAGCAGTTTGGACAGCTGCGCTTTTTGCGCGGCGATGGTCTGGGCCAGTTGTTCTTGCGAGGCGGCCAGTTCAGCCACGCGCGCATTGGTTTCGCCTTGCTCCTCGGATAATTCCTTCAGCGAACGGTTGGCGTTCGAGATAGCTTCTTCGGATTCGGCCAGGGTATCGGCGGCGTTCTCGCGCGCGCTTTCGGTGCGCGTCACGTCCTGCTTGAGCTTGGCCAGCTTCTGCTGGATGCCGGCGCGCGTCTGCTCCGCCACAGCCTTTTGCTTGCTGCGTTCGGTCTGCTTGGGAGCGGCGATGGCGGCGCCGGTGAGAGCGGCCAGGACCATGCATAGCAGGGCCCGGCCGGATAACTGCTTCAATTCACGGTACAAAACTTACTTGGCCTTCCCTTGATTGGCCACGGCGGCAACCGCGGCGGCGATCGCTTCCTGGTCGCCCAGATAGTAGTGGCGGATCGGTTTCAGGTCCGCGTCGAGTTCGTATACCAGGGGCTGGCCATTGGGAATGTTCAGGCCGACGATGTCTTCGTCGCTGATACCGTCGAGCATCTTGATCAGGGCGCGCAGGCTGTTGCCGTGGGCCGAAATCAGGATTTTCTTGCCGGCGCGGATGGCCGGGGCGATTTCCTCGTCCCAGGCCGGCATCACGCGCGCCACGGTGTCTTTCAGGCATTCGGTCAGGGGAATGCTGTCCTGCGGCACGCCGGCGTAGCGCGGGTCGCCGAAGGAGGTGCGCTCGTCGCCCGCTTCGAGGGCCGGCGGCGGGGTATCGTAGCTGCGGCGCCAGACCAGCACCTGGGCGTCGCCATACTTGGCGGCCGTTTCACCCTTGTCCAGGCCTTGCAGCGCGCCATAGTGACGTTCGTTCAGGCGCCAGTCGTTCTTGATCGGCAGCCACATCATGTCCATATCGTCCAGTGCCAGCCACAGGGTGCGGATGGCGCGCTTGAGTACCGAGGTGTAGGCCAGGTCGAAGGTGAAACCTGCTTCCTTGAGGACTTGTCCGGCGCTGCGCGCTTCGCGTACGCCTTTTTCGGTCAGGTCGACATCGGTCCAGCCGGTAAAGCGGTTTTCGAGGTTCCAGGTGGACTCGCCGTGACGCATGAAGACAATTTTGTACATGAGCTGATTTTCGAAGAGAGTGGATAAAAAGACGCAATTAAATTCGGTTTCAGCTTCTATTTTATAATGCGCGCACTGTCTTAAACCATTGGATCCCCGTGAAATTCATAATCGACAATATTTTTATCGTCAGCATCGTGGTGCTGTCGGGTGGCGCCCTGCTCTGGCCGGCCTTGCAGCCGCGCGGCAAGCGCGCCTCTTCGCTGGAAGTGACGCAACTGATCAACCGCGGCAAGAGCCTGGTGCTGGACGTGCGTGACCTGGCGGAATTTGCCAAGGGGCATTTGCGCGACGCGAAAAACATTCCGCTGGCAGACTTGGGTTCGCGCATTGGCGAATTGGACAAGTCCAAGAGCAAGACAGTCATCGTGGTGTGCCAGACTGGCGCCCGCGCAGACAAGGCCGTCAAGCAACTCGTCGCTGCAGGATTCACTGACGTTGTCAGTCTCGATGGCGGATTAACGGCCTGGACGGCAGCTGGATTGCCGACAGCCAAGTAAGGAAAGGAACTACCATGACAGCCCATGTACTCATGTATCACACCGCGATGTGCCCCTACTGCGTGCGCGCCGAACGCCTGCTCGAAGCCAAGGGCGTGGAAGTGGAAAAGATCCGCGTCGACCTCGACCCGGAACAGAAGACCATCATGATGCAAAAGACTGGCCGCCGCACCGTGCCGCAAATCTACGTGGGCGATACCCACGTCGGCGGATTCGACGATTTGTATGCGCTCGATCAGGCGGGACGGCTTGATCCCTTGTTAAATGGCGCTTAGCCATCACCTGATGGCGAGCCGACGGTGCCCGCGGTCGCGCGCTCAGCGCTGATCGCGCACCGGGCCTGGGCTGGGCCTGTATCGAGCCTGTATCGAGCCTGTATTGAGCCTTATCTAGCGCAAATCGGCGGTACTTGCACAAAACTATTTTAAGTGAGTTGGTTTTGATACAATTGCCGTCGCGTTTGGTTCCCAAGCACAGATGGAGCGGCGAAAGCCGTTCTTTTTATTTCCCAACGAAAGCGTTCCATGTCTGACGAAAACCTGCAACCCGTATTTCAAATCCAACGCGTCTATCTGAAAGACATGTCGCTGGAGCAACCGAATTCCCCAGCCGTCTTCCTGGAACAAGAAGCGCCGACCATTGAAGTGTCGCTGGACGTGGGCGCCGAAGCCATCGCCGACGGCATCTACGAGTCGACCGTGACGATCACCGTGACCGCCAAGATCAAAGACAAGGTCGCGTTCCTGGTGGAAGGCAAGCAAGCCGGTATTTTCGAAGCACGCAATATTCCTGCTGACCAGATGGACCCACTGCTGGGCATCGGCTGCCCGAACATCGTTTACCCTTACCTGCGTGGCAACATCGCCGACGTGATCACCCGTGCCGGCTTCCCGCCAGTGCACCTGGCCGAGATCAACTTCGAAGTGTTCTACCAGCAGCGCCGCCAGGCGCTGGCGGAAGCAGCAGCCGCTGCACCAGCCGCAGCAAACTAAGTCATAACGCAACGAAGCAAAGCCGCAAGGCTGGCGGGCGTCTGCCCGCCAGCACGCGGCGCACGCGGGGCGCCGGCAGTTCCCCTGCCCGTCCTGCGCACTACCAGGCGAAGGCCAACATGACACTCCCCCGTATTTTTAGCGCGCTCGCAGGCACCCTGCTGTTGCTGGCAGCGGCCGGCGCACATGCGCTCGATTTCAAATCGGTCGGCAACGCGCCCGCCATCCTCTACGACGCCCCCTCCATCAAGGGAGGCAAGCTGTTCATTGCCCCGCGCGGCATGCCGGTCGAAATCGTCCTCACCTATGGCGACTGGGTCAAGGTGCGCGACATGAGCGGCGACCTGGCCTGGACCGAAGCGAAAGCCCTGTCCGCGCGCCGCAACGTGATCGTCCGCAACGCCAACGCCAAGGTGCGCAGCGCCGCCGACGACAGCGCCCCGGCCGTGATGAGCGCCGACAAGGGCGTGCTGCTCGAACTGGGCGAAGCGCAAGGCACCTGGACCAAGGTGCGCCACAAGGATGGCATCAGCGGTTACATCAAGTCCTCGGACATCTGGGGCATCTGAACTCCCCTCGAACCCACTTCAGGGGTGCTATGACAGCAGCAACAACTTCCCGCAAGATCACCGTCCTGGGCGCCGGCGCCTGGGGCACCGCCGTCGCGCTGGCCCTGGCGGCACGGCATGAGGTCCTGATCTGGGGCCGCAACGCAACGGCCATGGCCGCGATGGCGGCAGCGCGTGAAAATACCGATTACCTGCCTGGTTTCACTTTTCCAGCGGGCTTGCAGGCCACTGCCGACTTTGGCGCGGCCCTCGCCCATGTGCTCGATGCGCCGGCGGGCAGTGCCCCGCTGCTGATCGCGGCCTGCCCCGTGGCCGGGCTGCGGCCTTTGCTGGAACAACTGAAGGCCTATCCGATTCCCCATATCGTCTGGCTGTGCAAGGGCTTCGAGAGCGGCACCGGCTTGCTGCCGCACCAGGTCGCATCGGAAGTGCTGGGTGACGGCGTGCCGGCGGGCGTGCTGTCCGGACCGTCCTTTGCGCAAGAGGTCGCACGCGGCTTGCCGTGCGCGCTGACAGTGGCCTCGCGCTCGGCCAGCCTGCGCGAGAATGTCGTAGCCGCAGTCCATGGCGGCAATATCCGCGTGTACTCCTGCGACGACCTGGTCGGCGTGGAAGTCGGCGGCGCGGTCAAGAACGTGCTGGCGATCGCAACCGGCGTGGCCGATGGGCTAGGCCTGGGCCTGAACGCCCGCGCAGCCCTGATCACGCGCGGCCTGGCGGAAATCACGCGCCTGGGGCTGGCCCTGGGCGGCAGCAGCGGCACCTTCATGGGCCTCACCGGCATGGGCGATTTGATTCTGACCTGCACCGGCGACCTGTCGCGCAACCGGCGCGTGGGCCTGGGTTTAGCGCAGGGCAAGGCCCTGGAAGCCATTGTGGCGGAGCTGGGCCATGTGGCGGAAGGCGTGCCCTGCGCCAAGGCCGTGCGCGAACTCGCACGCAGCCTGGGTGTGGAGATGCCCATCACCGATGCCGTCGCTGGTGTCTTGTTTGACGGCGATAACCCGAAGGCGATGGTTGCCCAGTTGCTGGCGCGCGATCCGCGGGTGGAGATGTAGGGTTTCCGGCGGCGCTTGCCTTGCGCAAACTTCCAGCGTTCGGGCGACTCATGGTGGATGAGCGCGCAGCGCGTCATCCACCATGAACCGTCGTGATGCCTGCAATTCATGTGCTGACACGGGCAAAAATTCTGGTATCTCACATTCCATTGTCCAAAGTATCGGGCCCGTCATCCGTGATTTGCTTGAGCTTAATCCGGCTCGTGGAAGTGTCCCGATAATAGCGGTGGACCAACCTGGGAGGGGACATGCTATCAAAACCGATGCAATTCACCCGCGCGATCCCGCGCAAATGCCGCGCAATACGGCGATACGTATTCACATTGACGGCTGCTGCGTTGATGACACAGCACGCGCATGCCGGGACTGCGCCCTACTCGCCTACGCTCAGCGGTGACGACTTCGTCCGACTCTTGCATGCCACCGCCGATAATAAAACGCAGCAGCGCGATAACGCTTACCACTATCTCGACGGCGTCAGAGATGTAACTCAGGGAAAGCTATGGTGCGACGTGGATCAGCTTAAAACCCCCGACCTCGCATACGATCTGAGCGCTGAGATCAGCCGCTTGCCGCCCGCCGCGAGGAAAGGCAATGCTGCACTACTCCTTCTCGACTCTCTGCAGCGGAAGTTCCCCTGCTCTTCTGCCCATAGGAGGGGGAAATGAAGCCTACCTTTGCCGTCATGAACAAGAATTATCCGAGGCTCGCGGATCATTCACGAGAATCACTCTTTGGTCTGCTCGGTTGCAATGATGTTCTCAAAAACCCTTCTTTTGCGGACACCTGTGCAATTCGTATGAGCCTGGCGCTCGTGCGATCAGGTATCCCATTGCCGGGGGCACGCATGAAGGTCAACGCAGGCACCTTGAAGGGACGTCGCATCGAGCCGGGTCAAGGGAAGCTTTCTAAAATTATTCAGCGTGTTTGGGGCCAGCCGGAGATTTACAAGACGGAAGAAGTTGCGAAGGATGGGATTGGCAAACGCAGCGGTGTCGTTTCTTTCTTCCGAATTCATGGAGGCAGCCCTGCGGATGGCGGCCACATCGACCTGATCTGGCCCGGCTTACGGGGATTTTCGGACTGTGCGATGTCCTGCTATTTCAGCGCAATCGAAATATGGTTTTGGCCGCTTCGCTAACTGTGTAGGAACGCTCGAATGCCAGGGGCCTCGCTGGCTCCCCGCATTGCTCGGCTGATTGGGGGAAGTTTCCGCACCACGGCAAATTTGCCGCGAGCTTCATGCCTCGACGGTTCATGGTGGATTACGCGCGTTGCGCTCATCCACCCTTCGGTTCGTGGCCAGCCTATTTCGAACCATGACACAGCCGGTGTGAGTGCTCGCAAGCAGTGGAACGTAGGGTGGATGAGCGCGCAGCGCGTAATCCACCATGGCCCGCCTGTGCCGGAAGGAACATTTACCTTCACTCAGGCGGCTGGTGCAAGCCTCATGCGTTCGACGGCTCATGGTGGATTACACGCTTCGCGCTCATCCACCCTACGGTTCTTTGAATGCAAGCAATTCAATCGCGATGCGCCTGTGGCTGCATCAAGCGCTCTGTGCACTCAGTGCTTGAGCAGAATCGTCAGTAGCGCGACCGCGTCTTCGTTCGCGCGTATGCCATGCGGAACTCCTCCCAGCAGATACAGCATTTCCCCGGGACGCAGGATGGTGCTCAGGCCGTGCGCATCGCAGACGATCTCTCCCTGCAGACACAGCAAGGTGATCTCGCCGTCGACCCGGTGCACCGGCATTTCCCGGTCGCGCGGCAGTACCAGCCGGATCAGTTCCATATTCTCGGTCTTGGCCAGCGCGACCGAGGTGAAGTGGGCAATGTCGTCGTCGCCCCGCTTGAGGGGGATCAGCTCGCCCGAGGCGGCATGTGGCAGGGCCATGGTTGCTCCTTCTGAATGTATGTTCGGTTTGTTCTTCCGCCTATTCTTCCTGTACCGGCATCTCTACACTGCGCAGCCAGGTCACCAGCGCAAACGCGTCCTTGAATCCGCGCGCCAGGTCGGGCACCAGTTCATCCGGCGCATTGAGCTTCAGCTTAATCTCCGTCCACACGAAAAAACTCTTCAGTTTCAGATACTCGATATGGACGTGTTCAGGGTCGAAACCCTTAGGCGGCCGCTGTAACTTGTCTTCGTCCTGCAGGTCGCCGTAGGTCGCGCGCAGTTGTTTATTCTTCAGCACTTTGGCAAATCCTGTCGCATCGTTGACGATGGCTTCGCGGATGGCTTTCAGGCGCGGCGCCGGCGGCAGGTATTCGCCCGCGCCGAACAGCAAGTTGCCGTTGCCTTCGATCTGGAAGTAATAGGTCGATCCGCCCCCAGCGCTGGGACGGCGCAGATCCTTGGGCGTGATGCCGGCCGAAAAGCGTGTCTTGTAGGGACTCTTGTCATTGGCGAAGCGGATGTCGCGGTTGATGCGGAACATGGCTTTCTTGGGATTGCAGGCCGCTACCTGTTTATCGAACTTGGTCAGTTCGCGTATTAGCTCGGTGACGACGGCAAGAAATTCCTCACGCAATATGTCGTAGCGTGGCTTGTTCATGATGAACCAGGGACGGTTGTTGTTTTCGCTGAGCTCGCTAAGGAACTGCGTCAGGTCGCGCAAATGCATGGGTTAATCCAGGAAATAGAAAGAGGAATGACGACGAAGAGCGGGGATGATACGCCTTGTCGCTTAATCGGGTTCGGGCGGAGGCCGTTTGCCGACGGTGACATTGACACTGGCTTCGTGGTTCTTGCGCATCAGCTTCATCGTGGCCTTGCCGCCGGGCGGGAGCTGCGCGATGAGGTTGAGCATGTCGTTGGTGTTGCCGACCTTCTTGCCGTCGACGGTGAGCAGGATGTCGCCGGGCCGCATGCCGGCGCGGTCGGCCGGGCCGTTGCGCACGACGCCGGCGATGATGGCGCCGCTTTGCTGCTCCAGGCCGAAGCTTTCGGCCAGCTCCGGCGTGATGTCCTGGGTTTCGATGCCGATCCAGCCGCGCACGACCGACCCGTTCTTGATGATCGCCTCCATCACCGACTTGGCGGTGGTAACGGGAATGGCGAAACCAATGCCGACCGAACCGCCCGATTGCGAGTAAATCGCCGAATTGATGCCCAACAGGTTGCCATTGGTGTCGATCAATGCGCCACCCGAGTTACCGAAATTGATGGCGGCGTCGGTCTGGATGAAGTTTTCGAACTGGTTGATGTGCAGATTGTTGCGCCCGGTGGCGGAGACGATGCCCATGGTCACGGTCTGGCCCACCCCAAAGGGGTTGCCGATGGCCAGCACCACATCGCCTACCCTGACTTCGTCGGCGTTGCCCAGCACAATCACCGGCAAGCTCTTGATGTCGATGCGGATAACGGCCAGGTCGGTCTCGGGATCGGTGCCGACGATGCGGGCCGGGGCCTTGCGTCCATCCGCCAGCACGACCTCGATCTCGTCAGCCGCTTCGATCACATGGTTATTGGTCAGGATGTAGCCGTCAGGGCTGACGATCACGCCCGAGCCCAGGCTGGACTGCTGCTCTTCCTGCGGGCCGCGGTCGCCAAAGAAGCGCTTGAAGAAGGGATCCTTGAGCAGGGGGTGGTTCTGGCCCAGCGACTTGCTGGTGAGGATGTTGACCACGGCCGGCATGGCACGCCCTGCCGCGTTGCGGTAACTGGCGCCCAGCGGCTGGGACGGGGTGGCCTGCAGCACCGGCACCTCGCTGCCGACGGTGGTGGCGCGCATGCGCTGGCGTGGACCGGCGACCCAGTCCGGTCTGAGCGCCGCCGCCACGAAGCACAGCGCCAGCGCAATGGTGACCGTTTGTGCAAACAACAACCAGAAACGTCGCATCGACCGGTCCTATGCTGGTGAAAAGTGTTCCCGCTTACCGCGCTGGTGTTTTCAGGGAGTCCCGAATTTCGCGCAGCAGCAGTACGTCTTCGGGTGTCGGCGCGGCCGCCACGGCAGGCGGTTCAGCCGCGGCGCGCAGACGGTTCATGATGCGCACCATCTGGAAGATGATGAAGGCCAGGATGATGAAATTAAGCAGGATGGTGAAGAAGTTACCGTAGGCCAGTACCGCGCCGGCCTTCTTGGCTTCGGCCAGCGGCAGGGCCATGTTCTGTCCGTTGAGCGGCAGGTAATAGTTAGCGAAATCGAGTCCGCCGAACAGTTTGCCGATGGGTGGCATGATGATGTCCTGCACCAGGGAGTCGACGATCTTGCCGAAAGCACCGCCGATGATGACGCCAACGGCCAGGTCAACCACATTGCCCTTCATTGCAAATTGCCTGAATTCACCCATCATCGTCATTGTTGCCTCCGTAGATTATGAAAAACACCATCACAATCATACATGGAATACCTTAGAAACCAAACTGGCGATCCGGGTTCCAAGCAAAGAGAGGCTGGTCGGCGCACCTGGCGCTTGAACCGCTTGCGCTGAGGCGAACGGCGCAAGTACATGAAACAGCCCGTTTGTGACCGTAAACGCCGCGAAAACCGGTCAAAAGCGCGTCAGCGACGGTTCCGGCAACATTTTTTCTTTAATTCGCTTCTCGCTTCCCTTATAATTTAAGGTTGCTAGAAGCTCTAAGTGGCTTTTTAAGATTTCGCATTTTGACTGATTGGGGTTGGTATGAGTAACGAAAAGCAGGTCGATCCGGGCCGACGCGGCATGCTCGTCGCTACATGCGCGGCGGGCGGTGTTGTTGGTTTGGCCACGGCGGGAGCCTTGGTAAGCACATTCCAGCCGTCGGAAAAGGCGAAAGCCGCCGGCGCGCCGGTAGAGGTGGACATCACTGGCATGGCAGTAGGCGAACAGCGCACCGTCGAGTGGCGCGGCAAGCCGGTCTGGATCATCAAGCGTTCGCCGGAAATGGTTGCATCGCTCAAGAAGACCGACAATGCGGTCGCCGATCCGAAGTCCGAGCGTTCGCCGGACACCCTCACGCCTGAATACGCGCGTAACGAATACCGCTCGATCAAGCCGGAATACCTGGTGGCCGTGGGCATCTGCTCGCACCTGGGTTGCTCGCCATCGTCGCGTTTCGCCGCCGGCTCCCAGCCTAACCTGCCGGACGACTGGCAAGGCGGCTTCCTGTGCCCGTGCCACGGTTCGACGTTCGACCTGGCCGGTCGCGTGTTCAAGAACAAGCCTGCACCGGACAACCTCGAAGTGCCACGCCATATGTATCTGAGCGACAACAAGCTGATCATCGGCAAAGACGAGAAAGGCGAGGCATAAACCATGGCCGCTTTCAAAGAAACCAAGTTCCCTGCGAACGCACCGGTGGCCGACAAGGCGCTGGGCTGGGTCGACGACCGCTTTCCGCTGACCAAGCTGTGGAACGACCAGTGGGGCAAGTACTACGCTCCCAAGAACTTCAACTTCTGGTACATCTTCGGCTCGCTGGCGATGCTGGTGCTGGTCATGCAGATCGTCACCGGTATCTTCCTGACCATGCACTACAAGCCGGACGCCAACCTGGCCTTCGGTTCGGTCGAATACATCATGCGCGAAGTACCGTGGGGCTGGCTGGTGCGCTACATGCACTCGACCGGCGCGTCGGCCTTCTTCATCATCGTCTACCTGCACATGACGCGCGCCCTGCTCTACGGTTCCTACCGCAAGCCGCGCGAACTGATCTGGCTGTTCGGTTTCGCCATCTTCCTGTGCCTGATGGCCGAAGCCTTCTTCGGTTACCTGCTGCCATGGGGCCAGATGTCGTACTGGGGCGCCCAGGTGATCGTCAACCTGTTCGGCGCGATTCCGCTGATCGGGCCTGACCTGTCGCTGTGGATCCGCGGCGACTACGTCGTCTCCGACGCCACCCTGAACCGCTTTTTCGCCTTCCACGTGATCGCCATTCCGCTGGTTCTGCTGGGCCTGGTTGCAGCCCATTTGATCGCGCTGCACGAAGTCGGCTCGAACAATCCAGACGGTATCGAAATCAAGGAAAACCTGGGCCCGGACGGCCATCCGGTCGACGGCATCCCTTCGCATCCTTACTACTCGGTACACGACATGTTCGGCGTGTCGGTGTTCCTGGTCCTGTTCAGCGCGGTTGTATTCTTCGCGCCTGAGATGGGCGGCTACTTCCTGGAGTATAACAACTTCATCCCGGCCGACTCGCTCAAGACCCCGGCCCACATTGCGCCGACCTGGTACTTCACCCCGTTCTACTCGGTGCTGCGCGCCACCACCGCCGACTTCATGTACGTGCTGATGGCTGCCGTTGCCGCTTACGTGGTGTTTATCTGGCTCAAGGCCAAGCTGTCCTTCATGACCAAGGTTGCCATCGCCGTCGTGGCCATCGTCGCCATCATCGGCATGCTGCCGCAGGTGCTCGACGCCAAGTTCTGGGGCGTGGTGCTGTTCGGTTCGTCCGTCATGATCCTGGCCGCGCTGCCCTGGCTGGACCATTCCCCGGTCAAGTCGATCCGCTACCGTCCTGACTGGCACAAGTATGTCTACCTGGTGTTCGGCATCTCTTTCGTGGCGCTGGGCTACCTCGGCACCCAGCTGCCGACGGCTGCCTACACCCTGATCTCGCAAGTGTGCACCCTGCTGTACTTCAGCTTCTTCCTGCTGATGCCATGGTGGAGCGCAATGGGCACCTTCAAGCCGGTGCCGAAACGTGTGACGTTCCAGCCGCACTAATCGACGACATCGCACAAGGACCTTACATGAATTTTCATAAGAAACTGATCGCTATCCTGGCATTGCTGCCAGGCCTGGCATTCGCCAACGAAGGCGGTCATCCGCTGGACAAGGCACCGGCGCGCCCGAGCCTGACGTCGCTGCAAAACGGCGCCAAGCTGTTCGTCAACTATTGCCTGAACTGCCACTCAGCCTCGTCGATGCGCTACAACCGCCTCAAGGACCTGGGGCTGACGGAAGACCAGATCAAGACCAACCTGCTGTTTTCGGCAGACAAGGTCGGCGAACTGATGACCACCGCCCTGCGCCCGGCTGACGCCAAGCAATGGTTCGGCGTGGTACCACCGGACCTGTCCGTGATCGCGCGCGCCAAGGCGTCCTCGGCCGGCACCGGCGGCGACTACCTCTACACCTACCTGCGTACCTTCTACAAGGACGAGACCCGTCCGACCGGCTGGAACAATATGGTGGTACCGAACGTCGCCATGCCGCACGTGATGTGGCAGCTGCAAGGCGTGCGCACCGTCAAGATGGTCGAAGAGAAAGATCCTCATGATCACACGAAGACCGTGCACAAGTTTGCCGGTTTCGAGCAGGTCACGCCGGGCACCCTGAGCCAGGCAGACTTCGATGTCGCAACCGCCGACCTCGTCGCCTACCTCGAGTGGATGGCCGAACCGGCCCAGGGCACGCGCAAGCGCCTGGGCGTCTGGGTCCTGCTGTTCATGTCGCTGTTTGCCCTGCTGGCATGGCGCCTGTCCGCGTCGTACTGGAAAGAAGTCAAGTAAAACGTCAGTCAGCCTGGCAATTCACCGCCGGCAAGTCATTCATTGCCCGCTGATCGAGCGGGCAATCATTTCGGGGTGATCCGCTAGTCGTTTCACCCCCTTTGTTTCTAAGGAACTATAACAATGATGGTTCTCTACTCCGGCACCACGTGCCCATTCTCCCAACGCTGCCGCCTGGTCCTGTTCGAAAAAGGCATGGACTTCGAAGTGCGCGACGTGGACCTGTTCAACAAGCCCGAGGACATCTCGACGATGAATCCTTACGGCCAGGTACCGATCCTGGTCGAGCGCGAACTGATCCTGTATGAATCGAACATCATCAACGAATACATCGACGAGCGCTTCCCGCATCCGCAACTGATGCCGGCCGATCCGCTGATGCGCGCCCGCGCCCGCCTGATGCTGTTCAATTTCGAGAAAGAACTGTTCGTCCATGTGCACGTGCTCGAAAGCGAGCGCGCCAAGGCCAACGACAAGAGCCACGACAAGGCGCGCGCCGAAATCCGCGACCGCCTGACCACGCTTGCGCCGCTGTTCCTGAAGAACAAGTACATGCTGGGCGACGAATTCTCGATGCTGGACGTGGCGGTTGCGCCGCTGCTGTGGCGTCTGGATCACTACGGCATCGAACTGTCGAAGACCGCAGCGCCGCTGATGAAATACGCCGAGCGCATCTTCTCGCGTCCTGCCTACATCGAAGCACTGACCCCGTCCGAAAAGGTCATGCGCCGCTAAGCGGCTTGTTGCCGGCCGCGCCCCTGCGCGCGGTTGGCGTCCTCGCCTGCAATTTCCGTTACACGCCGGCCAGAACGCCCTCGGGCGAATCGCAGTAGACTGGCGTGTAAGCGTTTCACACCCACACAAGAACATGTCCGACATCTCAACCAAGCCCTACATGCTGCGCGCCATCTATGAATGGTGCACCGATAGCGGCTTCACGCCCTACCTGGCCGTCAAGGTCGATTCCGCCACCACCGTGCCGATGGAATACGTCAAGAAGGGTGAAATTGTCCTCAACATCAGTTTCGGCGCCACCTCGGGCCTGAAGATGGACAACGAGGCCATTCACTTCCACGCCCGCTTCGGCGGTGTGTCGCGCGAGATCTACGTGCCGGTACAGAACGTGCTGGCCATTTACGCCAATGAAAACGGCCAGGGTATGGCCTTCGAGGTGAACAGCACTTCCGCCGAGAATCCGACGGCAGCCGCGCCCGCGCCCCAGGAAAGCCCGCTCAGCAGCGTGCCTTCGCTCGCTTCCGTGCCGAGCAGCCAGCCGGAAGTTCAGTCAGACGCAGCCGCTTCGCCCGATGACAACAACGATCCGCCGAAAAAAGGCGGCCGCCCGACGCTGACACGCATCAAGTAGGGTCAACAGCGGGCAAAATAGCGTATAATCCGGGCAGTAAAAGTTACGCCGACTTAGCTCATTTGGTAGAGCAGTTGATTTGTAATCATCAGGTGGCCAGTTCGAAACCGGCAGTCGGCACCAGATATAGTTTAGAAGGGCTTGCACACGTGCAAGCCCTTTTTCGTTTGGACCCATGCGCATGCTACCTGGACGTTAAAGTGGGGGATCTCATGGCCGTGGACATTCCCAATCGCATCATGCCGGCCAATCTCGCGCCAGCCTTCCCGCACTGAGCCTCGACACCTTGATGTGCCGATGCAGAGCTTGTATCGAGCCCAGCTATTACCCGCTAAACTGGTAGACTTTGGCTGGCTTGCCGTCTAGCTCGACTACAAATTTGTTTTCGCTCCCATCCCATATCGCCTTGAATGAGCCTTTTTGTTTCGCCCCAACCAGAGCCACTTCGCTTTTCTGACTGCCCAATCCCACTAAAGCGTGCGGCGGCAGCTTGTAGTCCGCGATAATCGCATGAAGCGTCGCTTGCTTGAAAGAATTTATTTTTAGCTTTCGGTCTTTACTCGTTTGCTCCTGAAACACACTGGCGTACAGATCGCCTGAAAAACTATGACCCCGGCGGCGAATGCTGGATGGCGGCAGGACCGTACCCGTTGCCACCATCCCGGTCGCCGATAGAGGAGCCACTGATTCTGCTGTCGCCGATGCTGCGGTGCCGCCTGCCGCCGCCGCCGAAGGCATCACAGATGAGCTTGTGCCCAAAGCGGCAACCGCTGCAGGCGCCGAGGCGGAAGACCCCGAAGCTACCGGCGCCGGCACGGTCGATGGAATCGACAGCGGATAAACGTCTGTACCAGAAAACGGTATGTCTACCGTAAACTGAACCCCTCGCCATTCAATGCGTGGGTACAGACCGTCGTACTGAATGCCGCGCAGGACCAGATGATAGGTATATTTCAACCCCTCCACTCTAAATGTCAGATGGGGATTGGAGTCGCGCTGGTGTATACCTTTCGTCAATATGAAGAGCTGGCCCTGCGTATTGTAAGCAGCCTGCAAATCATGCAACGCTTTTTTGGGGACGGCGGCCAGTTCCTCCTGCGTGTAGTTTAAGCCGGCGATCAGCGAGCCAGCCTGCTTTAAGATGTGGTGGTGACTCGCGACCTCAAGACTGGAATCCAGGTTCGCCGAGCTATTCCAACCTGCCTCCTCCGTAACAGAAATCATATATTTCTCCTGGTTCGATTCATCGAAACGCGCCGATTCTCTTTAGATTGATTCCTTTCAACTCTGTTGATCCCCTTCCAGCCGGGAGCAGCCTCATCAGGTCACTGGGCCATTCTAGGTCACCCCGAAAGCAAGGAGTCCGGTCTGATCAGTCCGCATTCGGTCCCTCGCTCGCGCTTGTCGGCGCTCAACAGACAAGTTGTGCGGCGCCACCTGAACAGCGATGCACTGTAGCGCTTATGCAGTTGATACAGCACCGCTCCTGCCAGGCTCCCTTGTGCCTTGTCCTCTCAGCCGCGCCAGCCTAGACTCGTCTCACCATAACGCTGCGATCGCCCCCATGACTGAACTCCTGCCCCTGATGAGCTACTGCTTCGTCATGTCCGCCACACCCGGCCCGAACAACGTCATGCTGGCGACCACCGGCGCCAATTTCGGCGGGCGCGGCGCCCTGCCCGTCATCCTGGGCATCCAGGGTGGCCTGTTCGTGCAGACCTTGCTTATGTGCGCGGGCCTGGGCAGCGTCTTCACGGCCTACCCCCTGGCCCAGCAAGTGCTGCGCATCGGCGGCTCCCTGTACCTGATCTACCTGGCCTGGAAGCTAAGCGGCTCGCCGCTTGATGCGGCGCAGGCACCCAAGCCGGTCTCCCTGCTCCAGGCCGCGCTGTTTCAGGGGCTCAATCCCAAGAGCTGGATGAAGGCGCTGACCGTGGCCTCGGTGTTCCTGCCCGCGGGCGGCAATGCGGCCGCGAATGCCCTGCTGGTCGCGTTCATCGGTGTCCTGGTCGGAACCCCTTGCAACTTCATGTGGGCGCTGTTTGGCGTCTCGATCCGGCATGTCCTCAAGGATCCACCCAAGCGGCGCGTCTTCAACCTGACCATGGGCGCCACCCTGGTGGTGCTGGCCCTGATGTTTTTACGCTAGACTTTGCCCATGTTCACCATCGACCGCTCCTCCCCCGTGCCGCTCTCGACGCAGATAGAAACAACGCTGCGAGAGATGGTCGAGCGCCGCGCCCTGCCGGGCGGCGCGCGCCTGATGTCGATTCGCCAGCTTGCCACCCAGCTTGCGGTGAGCACGAATACCGTGGTGGTGGCCTATGACCGGCTGGTCGCGGCCGGCATCATCGATTCGCATGGCACGGGTGGCTTCTTTGTCTGTGCGCGCAAGGATGCCGGCCGGACCATTCCCGATGAAGTGGCGCTGGAAGCGGGCGATGAACAGGAGCCGGTCTGGCTGGCCCAGCAAGCCAACGACCAGCGCGCCGGCATCCTGCTCGCGAGTAGTGGCGCACTGCCGCCGGCCTGGCTGCAGGATGCGGTGCCGGCGGCGGCGCTGCAAAGGGCGCTGGCGCGCAGTGCGGCGGGGATGGCGTCGCGTTGTCCTCCCCAGGGCTTGCCGGAGCTGCGCGAGCACATCGCGCAACTATTGCGCGGCATGGGCGCCGCCGTCGAAGCCGGCCACATCCTGACCACCTTTGGCGGCACCCACGCCATCGACCTGATTTGCCGCAGCTTTTTGCAAGCGGGCGACACGGTACTGGTGGAAGATCCCGGTTACTTCCTGATGTTCGGACGCTTGCGCCAGGAGGGCATCCGGCTGGTGCCGGTCAAGCGCGGTCCGGACGGTCTCGACCTGGCGCAACTGGAGCAGGCTTGCCGCGAGCACCGTCCGCGCCTGCTGTTCGTGCAGACGGCGCTGCACAACCCGACCGGGTGGAGCAGCAGCGCGGCCAATCTGCACAAGGTGCTGATCCTGGCGCAGCAGTATGGTGTGCTGATCGCGGAAGACGATGTGCATGGGCATTTTCAGCATGCCCACAGTACCCGCCTGGCCTGCCTGTCGGACCTGGACAACGTGATCTATTACTCCAGCTTTTGCAAGGCGCTGAGCCCGGCCTTGCGCATGGGCTACCTGGCGGCCGCCCCGGCCTTGCTCAAGGTACTGATGCGCACCAAGATTCATTCCATCATGACGATGCCGGCCTTGAATGAGCTGGTGTTGCTGGAGGTGCTGAGGGCCGGGACCTTGCGCAAGCACCTGGACCGCTTGCAGCGCAAGATCATGATCGCGCGCAATGCCAGCACGCGCCAGCTGAGCGCGGCCGGCGTGCGCTTCGAGCAGCCGGGGGATGCCGGTATTTTCTTGTGGGGCAGCATGCCTGATGGCCTCGACGTCGACTTGCTGGTGCAGGATGCCTACCGCAACAAGATCCTGCTGATGCGCGGCGCCGCGTTCTCGGCCAATGCCGCACCCGATCAGCATATCCGTTTCAACGTCGCTTTCAGCCAGCATCCGCGGGTGAGCACCTATTTGCAGGAACGCCTGGAGGCGCTCGCCGGTGCCCACTCCAGCCTGGCGCGCGCCGCCGCCCATTGAGCGCCGAAAGCTTGCCCACGATCAATCGCCTCTCGTTTCACTTGGATAACATTCGCTAAGCGCCCTGTGCGCAGCGAAACGATTAACCTTGCAACTGGGAGAGCGATGATGGAACAAACTGTGTCCTTGCCAGGGGCGCTGCGCACCCGCCGGGCCCTTGCGCGCAGTCCCGTGGTCCCGGTCAGGCAACGCGGCGTCATCGCGATCCTGTTTGCCCTCTTTCTGATTATCATGATCGGCATGCTGGGACTGGCGGTCGACCTGTCCCGCGTCTACAACCGGAAGGTCGAGTTGCAGGGCGTGGCCGATGTGGGTGCCATCGCGGCCGCGAGCCAGCTGGTGGGCACCGCGGACAGCGTCGACAAGGCCGTGGCCGCGGCCGAGACGGCGGCGCTCACAAGCCATTTCGACTACGAAAAGAAAACCCTCAGCTGGTCGGGTTCGGCACTACGCTTCGCGGCGGCCTCTGACGGTCCCTGGATGGACGCCGCAGCCGCCAGGACCTCGCCTGCCGGTGTGCTCTTTGCCAAGGTCGATACCTCCTCGCTGTCCGGCGCAGGCACGCTTGAAACGATCCTGATGCGCGCGCTGTCGTCCTCGCTGGCAAGCACCGAACTCGGGGCGGTGGCCATCGCCGGCCGCTCAACCATCAATCTGACGCCGCTGGCGATATGCGCCCAGTCCGGCACGCCGGCCGAGGCACGCCCGCCGGCGCAGGAACTGATCGAGTACGGCTTCCGGCGCGGTGTCGCCTACGACCTGATGAAGCTCAATTCGAGCGGGACGGCGGCGGCCACCTTCGTGATCAACCCGATCGACCCGGCCGGGCGCGCTGGGGAAGCGGCCAATACCTCGGCTGCCGTGGTCGGCCCCTTCACCTGCGTCGGCAAGCTGCCGATGGCCCATGTGCTGGGCGGCCAGATCCGGGTCGACCGCCCCTTCCCGCTCGGGTCCCTGTACCAGCAACTCAATTCGCGCTTCGACCAGTACGGCGGCGGCTACTGCAAATACCAGACCGCCCCGCCCGACGTCAACATCAAGTCCTTCGATTTCGGCGGCTCAAACCTGATGACGCCGTCCCCGACCCGCCAGACGGCGGCCCCGGTCACCGCGGCGAACGCCCTGCGTACCGTGGCCGACATCACCCCCTCGCACCCGGTCACGGCCGACTACGGCATGCTGTGGACGTACGCCCGCCCGGTACCGTATTCGGCCTATCTCGCGTCCAGGCACGAACCCGAGAACGGCTACGTCCCCTTCGACAAGACGGCCTGGAAGGGACTGTACGCGCCGGCCGCGCCGGAACCGGGCAGCGGCTACCCCAGCTCCGCGCAGACGCCCACGCCTTACGAGAGTCGCGCCTCGGCAAATTACAGCCCGCCCCAGGCCAGCCACGGGCGTGGCCTGCCCCGCCGCCGTGTGCTCAATATCGCCCTGCTCGACTGCCCGGTCGCCGGCGCAGGCGACGCGCCGGCCACGGTGCTCGCCATCGGACGCTTCTTCATGACCGTGCCGGCAACCTCGACCAGCATCATGGCCGAATTCGCGGGGACCGCGACCGAGGAATCCCTTGGCGCAGCGGTGGAGCTGTACAAATGAAGGCGCACCTCAGCAGGCGCGCCGTCGCCACGCCCCGCGGCATGTGGCGCCAGGCCGGCGCCTTCACCGTCGAGCTCGCCCTCGTGCTGTTCCTGTTCCTGGCCCTCGTGTTCACGATCATTGAAGTCGCGCGCGCGCTGTATATGTGGAACACCTTGCAGGAAGTGACCCGGCGCGCGGCGCGCAGCGCGGCCAGCACCAGTTTCAGGGATACCGCGGCCATGAACCAGCTGCGCCGCGATGCGATTTTCCGCGACGATTCCGGCGAGCTGGCCTTCGGCGCACCGGTCACCGACAAGCACATCGTGATCGATTACATGGCACTGACCAACGAACCCGGTCCCGGCGGCGGCACCACCACGGCCCAGACACCGATTCCGGCCGGTTCCATGCCTGGCTGTCCGGTGCGCAACCGCATCATCTGCACGGCCGACCAGAATAACGCCAGCTGTGTGCGTTTCGTGAGGGTGCGCATCTGCGAGCCGGGGAGCAATTGCACGCAGGTGCCCTACAAAACCATGCTGCCCCTGGTCACCTTGCCCATCAATCTGCCCATGGCCACCACCATCGTCAAGGCACAATCGCTGGGCTACGCGCCGGGCATGGCGATCTGTCACTGAGGCCAGGACCGGGGCCGTGAGCATGGACGCGCGCTGCGCCAGGCGATGTCCCGGTCAAGCGGAGCTACCAGGCCTGTTAGCCTGGTTGACAGCGGCGTGCTCCCAGCATGGTGTCGGCTTTTTCCGCGTTTATGGCACTTCATGCCGCCGAAACTGCAATCCATCGCAATCGGCGTGTTGACACATGGCCTCTTGGATATAGTTCACTCAAGCAAACGAACTTATCCCAAGGAGCACCACATGAACATCGCTAAAAACATGGAAGTCATCTTCGTCATCGCCCTCGCCCTGGCCGGTACCGGCATGGCCACTGCCAACGCCGGCGCGCCCCAGCGCATCGCTCCAGCCGCTGCCGTGCAGGTCGCCGACGATGCCGGCATGACGGTCGTGAACGTCACGGCCAAGCGCCTGACCGCCGCCGAAAAAGCCGCGCTGTAATCGCCACCGCAACCACGGAGTCCGCCATGAAGACCCTATTTGCTTCGGCCATGATGACGGCCGCGCTGTTGACCTCGGGCAGCGTCCTGGCTGATGAACAGCTCAGCGAGAGCCGCGCCATCGACGCCAGGGTGGTCAAGGTCAAGCTGGATGGCGTCATCAACCTGAAGGTCCGGCAAGGCGCCGCGCCGTCGCTGGTGCTCTATGGCGAAAAGCGCCATCTGGCCAAGGTCTCGGTCAGCCAGAACGGCGACACCCTGGTCATCGATACCGAGCACCACGGCCTCAGCTTCAATGGCGGCGAACGCAAGGAGCTGCGCGCCGAACTGACCTTGCCGGCCATGACGGAGCTCTTGTCCAGGGGCGTAGGCGCGACCGAGGTGCAAGGCTTCAGCGGCAGCGACATCAAACTGACGCTGGACGGCGCCGGCTCCGTCACGGTCAACAGCAATTACCGCAACGTCAACGCGCGCCTGGGCGGCGTCGGCAAGATGACGCTCAATTCCGGCGACACCGACAAGGTCGACCTGAACATGCGCGGGGCCGGCCAGATCGCCGTCAATGGCCAGTGCAAGCTCTTGCGCGCCGACCTGGGCGGCGTGGGCAGCCTGGATGCGAAGAGCTTGCGCGCCGATGCTGTCGAGCTGGACATGTCGGGCCTGGGCGGGGCCAGCGTCTATGCAAAAACCTCGGCCAACGTCCGCCTTAGCGGGCTGGGCTCGGCCACGGTCTACGGCAAGCCCGCCAGCCGCGCCGCCACCGCGCGCGGCCTGGGCAGCGTATCGTGGGAGTAGTGCTCGCGAAAGACAGGCGCCGCCTGTCAACTGAACACGGATAGGTGCAATGCAAAAGCCGCTGGGCGAACCGGGCGGCTTTTTTCTATTGGGCGATGTCTGCATTGCTTATCGCAGCCTTGCGCCGGCCATCACTGCAGGAACAAAGGCCACATGCTGCCGCTGGCGCAGCACGTGGCGGGGACAACCATCAGCGCTTGACAAGGATGTCGTTCTTGACGGTCTTGACGCCCTTGACGTCGCGCGCCAGCGCGGCGGCCTTGGAGATATGCTCGGGCGCGGCGACGAAGCCGCTCAGCTGGACAGTACCCTTGAAGGTTTCGACATTGATCTCGGTGGCCTTGAGATCGGGATCGGCCACCAGCGCGGCCTTGACCTTGCCGGTGATAAGGCTGTCATCGATGAATTCACCCGTGCCTTCGCGCTGGGCGGTGGGGGCACAGGCCACTAGGGTGGCGATCATGAGGCCGGAAAGGACGGTGGAGAAGCGGTGTGCGCGTGTCATGGGATGCTCCCGTTATTGGTTTGACCATCGCCATTGTCGCGTGCACGCGCCGCCGCCGTTTGACGCCCGCCAAACGGACGGCCTGGATCGCCCCGCTTCCGACCGCGCTCCTCGCGCTCAGCTCGACTTGGGCGGCTCCTTTTGCCTGAGAGCCAGCGCCGGCGCGGCCGGCGGCGCCGCCTTCTGCGCGGCCGGTAGCGCCGGACCGGCCGTTGGCGCACGCAGGTCGCGCCCGATGATCAGGCGCAGATCGGCCGCGCCCGGGCCCGCCGCGCCGGCCGCCACCACGCGGATCGTGCCCACGCGCGCCGCCAGCTTCTCGGCGGCGGCCCGGTAGGCCGGCCGGTATTCGACCCGGGTGCGCTGCACCCCGTAGCCCTTGTGGTTGCTTAAACGCACCACCCGCAGCGAGGGGTCCCCCATCTTGCCGGCCAGCGCACGCGCGGCGCCATTGATGCCATTGCCGTTGCGAATTTCGAGGGTGGCCATGCCGTCGGCGCCGATGGTGATCCGGTTTTCAAGCGCAGCGCCGGGCAGGTCGAAGGGCGCGGCCGCGGCGCGCACCTGGTCCGCGCGGATCCGGCTCAGGACGAAGACGCCCGCTTCCTGCTCGCGCACGTCGACCCTGTCCCACGACTGCCCATCCTGTTCAGCCGACTTGACCGCGACATCGATGGCAGCCACCCCGCCGCGCTCGGCCACGGCATAGTCGGCGCTGAAGTCGTGCGAACGCAGGGTCGCTGCCTGGCGCGCCATACGCGCCGCGCGCGCCTTCTGCCCGGCCTTGTCGAGCACTGCGCTCAGGCGCTGCCAGGCGCGGTGATTGAGCGGATCGAGCACGCAGGCTTTTTCCAGCGCGGCCAGGGCCGCCTTGTTGTCGCCTTTCAGGAAATAGGCATGGCCCAGGTTGGAGAACAGATAGGCGTTGGCGGCGCCGGCCTCGCCGGCCTCGGTGGTGGCCAGGTCCTGCCACAGCGCGATTGCGCCGTCCAGGTCGCCCTGTTCGGCTTTCAGGGCGGCCATGCCGTTGCGGGTGGGTACATGGCCGGGCATGGCGGCCAGCGCGGCGCGGTAGGAGGTGTCGGCGTCGGCGAAGCGCAGCGCCAGATGCTGGGAACGGGCGATGGCATAGGCTTCGTCGGCCATGGCCTGGGCCGAGACCAGCGGGTTGGCATGGCGCTGGACGGCATCGGCGCAGGCCAGCAGCATGGCGGCGGTGCAGGCGGCGGTCAGGTACTTGAGCATGGGGCGCATGGCGGTTCTCCGTGTTGAAGGGGACGGTGCGATCGGCTTTACTGTCCGGTCAGGGTGGACATGGCGCGGCCGATCTGGATACCGGCCGGCCCGACCAGCACGATCATCAGCACCGGGAAAATGAAGAAAATCAGCGGAAACAGGAGCTTCAGGGCGATCTTGGCGGCCGCTTCCTCGGCAATCATGCGGCGCTTGGTGCGCAGATTGTCGGAGTGCACGCGCAGCGACGCACCCATGCTGGTACCGAAACGTTCCGACTGGATCAGCATCGCCACCAGGGTGTCGACGTCTTCCACGCCGCTGCGCAAGGCAAAGTTGCGCAAGGCTTTTTCCTTGGTGAAGCCGGCGCGCATTTCCATCAGCACCAATTGCAGCTCCTGGGCCAGCACCATGCTCTTGACGTGGATCTCGGAGGCCACCTTGATCAGGGCGCGTTCCAGGCTCAGGCCGGCTTCGACGCAGACCGTGAGCAGGTCCAGCGCATCGGGGATGGTTTCGAAGATCTCGCGCTGGCGCCGCTGGGCAATCTGGCTCAGCACCACATTCGGCACGTAGTAGCCGAAGGCGGCGCAGGCGAGCAAACTGAACAGGAATTGCGTACGCACCATCGCCGGCAGCGCCTGCAGCAGGATCAGTGCGGCTACCCCGGGAAAAGCCAGGGCCAGCACGGTCTTGGACGCGAAATACAGGGGCGGCACGGAGGGATTGCGCCAGCCGGCGTTCATGAAGCGGGTACGCAGCGCCGATTGCTCCCAGCCCTCGTCCGGCAGCGACAGCCTGGAGAAGGGCTGGGCCACTTTGACCACTTTCTCGACCCAGCCGTTGTTTTCGAGCGCGCTCACCTCGGCCTTGCCGTCGAAACTGCGCAGGCGGCTGCGGATCGAAGCGGGCGAGAACAAGGCCATGGCCATCAGGGCCAGGCCGCCCACGATACCGAAGACGAGCACCAGGAACAGGATGTGTGAAAAGGTCATGGCGTTCTCCCTAGACGCGGATGCGGACGATGCGGCGGATCCAGGCGGCGCCGGCCACCAGCAAGCCGGCCGAGATCCACATCATGGTGCGTCCGGCCGGATCGGTCCACAGTATGCTCACGTACTCGTAGCTGGCCACCAGCATGAAAGCCATGACGAAAAAAGGCAGCAGGCCCAGCACCCAGGCCGACATGCGCCCTTCGGCCGACAGCACGCGCACCTGGGCGATCAGGCGCAGGCGCTGGCGGATGATGTGGCTGATGTTGCCGAGGATCTCGGCCAGGTTGCCGCCCGACTCGCGCTGGATCACCACCGCGATGATCAGGTAGCGCAGATCGGTCAGCGGTATGCGCCCGGCCAGGTTGTACAGGGCCTCGTTCATGGGCACACCGTAATTGATCTCTTCGTGCACCATGCGAAATTCGCCGCTGAGCGGCTCCGGCAGTTCACTGCCGACCATCTGCAGCACATTGTTGAAGGAATGCCCTGCCCGCATGGCGCGCGCCAGGAAGTCGGCCGCCTCGGGCAGTTGCTGCTCGATCTTGATCAGCCGCTGGTGGCGCGCGCGCCGCGCCAGCATGAAGGGCAGACCGCTCGCCGCCGCCACCATGATCAGCTGGGCCGGCAGCGGCACCAGGCGCGACTGCAACAGCAGGAAGACCCCGGCCATCGCGCCTGCGCTCATGCACACGGCCTGGGCCACCGACCAGCGCAGGCCGGACTGGATCAGCAGGCGGTCGATGGCGTTGGCCAGGCGCAGCCGGTGCAGGAAGGCGTCGAGGGCGGCATTGCCGCAGTAGCGGCGCTGCTTGAGGATCGAGACGCGCTCGCTCTCGCCCTCGGCCACGCCGGACATGATGCGCAGGCGGCGCGCGATGCGGCGAGCGCCGCCGCCGTGCGTGCCCGACCACCACAGGTAGGCACCTTCCGTCATCAGGATGACAGCGGCGAACACCAGCACGGTGACAGTGTAGAACAGGGCATCCATGGCGCTCTCCTGGCGATTACTCGTAGATGCGCGACGGATCGAAGGCGGCGTCCGGCACGGCCGCCCCGAACAGGCGCAGGCGGTCGGCAAAGCGCGGCCGCACGCCGGTGGCGCAGAAGCGGCCCAGCACCTTGCCGTCCTTGTCCACCCCGGTCTGCTCGAAGCGGAAGATCTCCTGCATGGCGATCACCTCCCCTTCCATGCCGGTGATTTCCTGAATGCTGACCAGCTTGCGCGCGCCGTCGGTCAGGCGCGTCACCTGCAGGATCACCGTGACGGCCGAGGCGATCTGCTGGCGCGTGGCGCGCGGCGTCAGGGTGACACCGGCCATGCCGACCATGTTCTCCAGGCGCGCCAGGGCATCGCGCGGCGTGTTCGAGTGGATCGTCGCCAGCGAACCTTCGTGGCCGGTGTTCATCGCCTGCAGCATGTCGAGCGCCTCGGCCCCGCGCACCTCGCCCAGGATGATGCGGTCGGGGCGCATGCGCAGCGCGTTGCGCATCAGCGCGCGCTGGGTGATCTCGCCCTTGCCTTCGATGTTGGCCGGGCGCGTTTCCAGGCGTACCACATGCGGCTGGCGCATCTGCAGTTCGGCCGCGTCTTCGATGGTGATGATGCGTTCGTTGGCCGGAATGAAGCCCGACAGCAGGTTGAGCAGGGTGGTCTTGCCGCTGCCGGTACCGCCCGAGATCAGGATGTTGACCTTGGAGTGGCCGAGCGCCTGCAGCACCTGCACCATGGGCGGGGTCATGCTCTTGTAGGTAAGCAGGTTCTCGACCGTCAGGGGCGTGGCCGAAAAGCGCCGGATCGACAGGATCGGACCGTCCACCGCGAGCGGCGGAATGATGGCGTTCACGCGCGAGCCGTCCGGCAGGCGGGCGTCCACCATGGGGCTCGATTCGTCGACCCGGCGCCCCACGCGCGAGACGATTTTCTCGATGATCTTCATCAGGTGGGCGTTGTCGTGGAAAGTGATGTCGGTCAGTTCCAGCTTGCCGCCCCGTTCGACATAGACTTTTTGAAAGGTGTTGACCAGGATGTCCGACACGCCGGGGTCGGCCAGCAGCGGCTCGAGCGGACCGAAGCCGAGCATCTCGTGCTGGATGTCGAGCACCAGGTTGTGCCGCTCGTGCTGGTTAAGCACGATGCGTTCTTCCTCGATGATGCGGGCGATCAGCAGCGCCAGCTCGTGCTTGAACTGTTCGGTGGTCAGGCGCTTGAGCCGCTCCAGGTCGATCCGGTCGAGGATCAGCTGGTGCATATTCTTCTTCAGTTCCTGATAGGCGTGCACCGCCGCCTCGGCGGAAGCGGGGATGGCGGCGCGGGCGTCGTCGACGGCGCACAGGCGTTCGCGTAAAGTCATGGTCTGTCTCCTGAGGCGGTGGTAGTTTGGACGATGCGGTTAGGTGGGCTGCTGGACGGGCAGTGGGACAGCCGGATCACTGGTCGGCGTCGCCGCGTCCGAACAGGCGGTCGAACAAGCCCTTGTTTTCCGGGACCCGGCGCGCCGTCACCATCTCGACCAGTTCGGCCAGGCTGCGCGAGACCGGGGCCGAGCGCGACAAACGCAAGGCCGGCACGCCCTGGTTGACCGAGTCGGTCACGGCCAGGTAATCGTTGGGAATGGTATGGACCACCTCGGCGCCGAGGGCGCTCTGCAAATCCTGCAGGCGCAGCTTTCCGCCTTTTTCATAGCGGTTCACGATCAGCCGCGTGTTCTCGGCCGGGTAGCCCAGCGAGCGGAAGATGTCGAGCAGGCGGCGTCCGTCGCGGATATCCGGCAGCCCCAGCTGCAGCACCGGGTAGATGGCGTCGGCGCTGTCCAGGGCGCGCAGCGAAATGGCGTCGATCTGGCGTCCGACGTCGAGCACGACGTAGTCGAAATGCTGGCGCGCCACGCGCAGGATGGCGTCCATGTGCTCGGGCTTGAGCTCGACCGCATGGGCCGGGTCATCGGCCGCGGCCAGGATGCCGAAGCCCGGCGTCACGTGCACCAGGCACGATTCAAGGAAAGGCCCATCAATGCGCGAGATCTGGTTGCACACGTCCGACAAGGTCATGGCCGCCTTCTGGTCCGACACGTACAGGGTGGCGTCGCCGAACTGGCCGTGCAGGTCGATCAGCAGCACCTTCTTGTCGGCCAGGGTGGCCAGCGCGTAGCCGAAATTGGTCGAGATGAAGGTCGCGCCGCTGCCCCCTTTGCACGAGATAAAGGCAAGCACCTTGCCATCGCGCAGGCTGGTGACGCCGAAGGTGGCGGCGATGCGGTCCATCGCTTCATGGAAGGCGCGGTGTACCAGCGGCAGCTGCAGCACTTCGCGTACGCCGGCGCGCATGGCCCTGATCAGCAGGTCCTGCTGGTGTTCGCGCGTCAGCAGCAGCAGACTGGCGCCGGGATAGTGCTTGGCCAGGCGTTCGAGCAGGTCCGCTTCGCCATGGTCCCAGTCGCTGGCATCCACGATCACCAGGGCCGGCGCTTCCGCGACCGGCCGCTCAAGCGCTTCGCGCATCGTGGCGCGGGTCGCACCCAGGTTCAGGGGCGGCACCCGCGCTGCGCCCTGGGTCGCAATTTCCGCGTGGAGCTGGCTGTCGCGCGTGATGAGTAGGGCTTTCATTGCTTATCCTTGGTGAGTACGGGTTCGGTAATGCGGACAACATGGTGGCGCGCGCGGCACGATCCGGCGCACGCCGGCCTGGCTGTCACTTGCCGCTGGTGCCGATGATGCTCGCCGGGGCCGGGGCCGGGGCATGGTAGGAGCCCTGGTAGCTCATGTAGGTGGCGCGCGCCGCGGCGCCGTCCATGCCGTTGACCGGATTGGTGTTGCGCGCCGCGGCCGGGTCGAGCGACTGCTGGGCCACGGCGGCGCGCACCGACTGCCCAAACTGGCCCTCGAACTGGGGCGACGTGGCAGCGCAGCCGGACAGCAGCAGCGCTAACAGCACGGCCAGGACGGTGGCGCTGGTGCGGCGTTGATATGCGTGATTCATGACGATCCCCTTATTTGAGTTCGAAGGCGCGCTGGCTGTCCTCGGCGGCTACCGCCGGGGCAGTCGCGGCAGCGGCAGCGGCGGCAGCGGCCGGCGTGGCCTGGCGGGCCGGCGCGCCGCTTTCCAGGCGTCCGCCCAGCAGCAGTTCCGAACGGCTCGGCATCTGCACCTTGTCGGTCGGCAGGGTGTAATTGGCCGGCAGCGGCTTGACCAGATGGGCCGTCACCACGAACACCAGCTCGGTCCGGTCCTGCTGGTAGTCGGCGCTGCGGAACAGCGCGCCCAGGATAGGGACTTCACCCAGCACTGGCAGCCCTTTCAGACTGGTCGAAAAATTATTCTTGATCAGGCCTCCGATCGCAAAGCTCTGGCCGTCGTACAGCTGGACGGTGGTGCTGGCGCGCCGGGTCGTGATCAGCGGCAGCACGGCGCCCCCGGTAAAGCCGGCGGCGCTGATGCCGATGCCCTCGCGCGACACTTCCGACACTTCAGGCGCCACGCGCAGGTTGATGCGCCCGCCCGACAGCACGGTCGGCGTGAAGCGCAGGCCGACCCCGAATTCCTTCTCTTCCAGGGTCACCTTGTTGTTGTCCTGAGCCACGGGAATGTAGATGCGCCCGCCCGCCAGGAAACTGCCTTCCTGGCCGCTGATGGCCATCACGTTCGGTTCGGCCAGAATGCGCACCAGGCCGTCGGACTTCTGGGCATCGGCCGAAATGCGGTTGCCATTGGTCTTGTAGGCGTCGATGGCGTTGCCACTGTTCTTGGTCAGGAAATTCGACAGCAAGGTGGTGGCCCAGCTCCCTGAATTGAACTTGAAGGTGGTACCCCCTTCGAGGCGTTCGAGCAGGCTCTTCGACACTTCGGCGATTTTTACTTCCAGCATCACCTGCTGCGGCGCGGCCACGCTCAGCATATTAATGACGCGCAGCTCGGGATCGACTTTGCTGTTGCCGCCGTCGCTCTCGGCAGGGGTGCCGGCCTGGTCGCCCTTGCGCAGCAGGGGGCGCAGCGGCTTTTGCACAAAGGCCAGCGCCAGCTGGAAGGCGCGCGCGGCGGCGGCGGCGTCGGACACGGTGCCGCTTAACACGACCGACTCGGCCGCCGTCATCACCTTGATGTTTTTTTCCTCCGGCATGGCGGCCGCCAGCGCCCCCTGCAGCGCGGCCGGATCCATGGTCACGACGATGTCGACCACGCTGCAGGCGCCGCTGCGGCCCTGGATGATCATGTTGGTGGTGCCGACATCGACCCCGACCAGGTACAGGGTGTCGGGCGAGACCAGCATGGCCTGGGCGATGGCGGCGTTGCCGACGCTGCGGTGCAGGACCGGCTCGGGCAGGCGCATCAGGTTGGACTTGCCCATCTGCAGTGTCATATTGCCAGGCCGCGCCGCTTCGCCGGTGCAGCGCGGTCCGCTGTCGTTGCGCTTGGCCGCGCCGCGGTCCATCGGATCTTCCTTGTTCACGGGCGCCGCCTGGGCCTGGGCCTGGACCTGGACCAGGGCCAGTGCCAGGGTGATGCCGAGCGCGCCGCACAGGCGGGCCGGGCCGGACTTGCTCTGACTGGAAAGTCTGTTCATATCGCTCATCCCGAAAAAGTCACTGCATGGAAAATCAGAAGCACTCTTGCGACGTTTGCAAGCCATTCAACACGCTGATGCAATCCTTCTTCGGCGGCGCCGCGGCCTGGACCACCGCGATCGGCCTGGCCGGGGCGGACACGCGCCGGATCGGGCCTGGTTTGACAGGCGGCTTGGCGGCCGCCACCACCGGCAGCGTCAGCGGCAGCGGCTCATCGAGCAGGGTGCGCTTGGTCGCGCCGGCGGTCGCGGGCAGGGTGGTGTCGATCTGGTTGCGCAGGGCCAGGGAGAGCGTACCGACGCCGCGCGCCAGGTCCAGGTTCTCCGCCTGTTCGGGCGTCACTTCCAGGGTCACGGCATTGACCACCTTGGGCTTGGTGTCGTCGCGCGTGACTTCCTGGGCCACGGCCAGCACCAGGATGCGCTCAAGCACGATCTTCGACACGTGCAGGGCGCCGCGCGCACTGCGCTCGCTATCGGCCGGATCGCGCTCCATGTGCACGATGATGTCGACATAATTGCCCGGCAGGGCAAAGCCGGCCACCCCGATCACATCGTTGACCCGCACCGTGATGGCGCGCTTGCCTTCGCCGATCAGGGCCGACAGGCCGCCCATGGTGCCGCTCGGCGCCAGCTTGGCCTCGCTGATGATCTCGCCCTTGAGCACATTCGCCTTGACCACGCGCTCGCCCAGCGGCACCGCATCGGTGAATGCTTCCTTGGGCACGTCCTTGGCCGGCCGCTCTTCGAGGCGCACCATCTCGGGCGAAATGCGTTGCCCCCGCGTGATGTCGGTGGTGGCCACCGCTACCTTCTGCACGGTGCTGGCCGACTTGTCCAGCAGCCAGCGCGACGCCAGCACCATGGCCACGATCCCGAACAGGACCGCGACTGCCATCATTCCAATAGCGCGCTTGTTTTTCATGAGATTCTCTCAAGCAAAGGGTCGCCGCTGACGGCGAAAAAGGGAACGGGAGGCTGGGCCGGTGCCACGGCGCCAGTAGTGCAGCCTGCAAACATGCTGACCCAGGCCTTGTCGACCGCCGCGATGGTCAGGCGCGGCGCGACCCCGGCAAAACCGGCGAAGTCGGCCAGGCGGCTGAGCAGTTCACCGGGATAGCTCGCCAGCAGCGCCCGTCCGGAAGCGGGATGCAGGCGTGCGATGACGTGCTCGAGCACCGCCTCGTCGCAGTCGATGCCGGCGCTGCGGCAACGGCGCCGGAACAGGTTGCGGTAGTTCTCGCGCGACAGCGGGCCGATCGGGATCTTGTAGCCGATACGGCGCATGGACGCGTCGTCCAGCAGCAGTTGCGGCGCCAGATTGGTGGCCAGCACCAGAGTGAGGTCGAAAGGCACGCTGACCTTGCGCCCGCCGGCCATGGCCAGGTGGTCCGTTCCGCTGTCGAGCGGGGCGCTGAGGCGGTTGAGCAGGTCGGCGGTGGGCATGCGCTGGCGCCCCAGGTCGTCGATCAGCAGGATGCCGTTGTTGGCCGTCATGTGGGCCGGGGCGTGATACATGCCGCCAGCCTCGTCGTAGCGCAAGTCGAGCATGTCGGCCGACAGATCGGCGCCGCACTGCACCAGTGGACGCTGGCAGATGGCCCATCGGTTATCGATGCTGCGGCGCTCTTCCGCCAGCCGCACTTGCTGGGGCGGCGGGGCCAGGTGAAGCACCGGATCGTAGAGCTGGACGATGTCCTGCTCAATCAGAATGGCGTAGGGAATCGCGACGATGCCCGGCTGCAGCAGGCCGAGCTTGCGCGCCAGGGTAGTCTTGCCGCTGCCGGAGGGACCGTGCAGCAGCAGCGAACGGCTTGACTGCAGGGCGGCGCCGATCATTTCCTGGACGTTGGCGTCGAGACTGTCCTCCGCGAAGGCGGTGGCCAAGTCGGCGGCGCTGGCGCGCGGCAGCTGATGCTGTCGTATCGACTGGCGCGCCACCATGTCGCGGTAGGCTTGCAGGGTGACCGGCGCGGCGCCCACATAGCGCGAGCGGGCCAGGAATTCGCCGGCGCGCAGGTTGCCGTTGGCAGTCAGCTGGTAGTAGACATCGAGGTCGGAATCGCCGCGGAAGGCCACCTCGACCAGTTGCTCGGCCAGCATGAAGCCGAGTACTTCGCGCAGGGTGTTGATGGACAGGCGAATCTTTGCGGTGAGAATGGGAAGGTGGACCTTGCCGCCGGCATACATGGCTTTGGCCACCAGTTCGACGATGAGGGCGCGCTCAAGGCCGGTATCGCGGATGCATTTCGGTTGGGGCGGCATCCTTAGCACGGACTCGTCTGCCACTGCCGCGGACAACTGCGTCGCTGAGGATGATTCTGCTTCAATCATGATGGAGCCTCCTTTTACTGCGAGTACTATTTCCGAAAGTCACAAAACGATTTTAGCGACGCAGTTCCGGGAGCCTTTGACTAACAGCAAGCAAATGCAGACGCGAAATTAAGTGTGGCGAATCCACAGCATGGTCAGGGTGCCGGTCGTGATGGCCAGCGCGTAGGGCATGCCGCCGACGCTGGGGTGGGGCATCGGTTCGACTGCGAGCTGGACGCCGCCCATGCGCAGAAACAGCGGTCGCACCAGGGCTGCGATATTCGCCGCAGCGACCCGCGCCTTGCCCTTGGCCAGTATCATGCCGAGGCCAAGCAGGCCGCCGGCACAGCAGCTGACGAGTGCGATTTCAAAACCGAGCAAGGGACCAGTGAACGCGCCGACGGTGGCCATCAGCTTGACGTCGCCTGCCGCCATAGCGCGCAACATGTACAAGGGCAAGAACATGCACAATCCCACGGCGAAGCCGGCCAGCATATTCGACAGCAGGGCGATCGCAGGCATAAGCAGCAGGTGCAGGGCCAGGGCGGCAGCGAGGCCGGCCAGGACAAGGCGGTTGGGAATGCGGCGCTGGCTCAGGTCGTAGAGACAAGCAAAAAACAGCAGCACCAGGAGGCACAGGTCGACACAGAATTCTTGCGGCATGTTTGTCTCAGCAATGGTTAAGGCGGCTTTCCGGACAGGATACAAAGCCAGTGTCCCGACTCAGGCCAGCGCCCTGGCAAGGCCGTCGAAGACGAGCGACAGATTGACACCCAAAGCGCTGAGTGTGCCAACGATCACCAGCGCGATGAGCGCGGCCAGCAGTGCGTACTCCAGGGCGGTGACACCCTCCTCGTCGGCAACGAAGCCACGGAACACCGGGTTGAATTTGCTCATGGAAACTCCTTGTCTATGGGGAGAGTTGCGGCACGGAACGCGGCCTGAGGTATCGACTTGCGCGCCATGGTCACTATAGAATTTCTTGGAGCCCGGCAACTTGAGCAGCCGCAACTTTTCCGCTTAGCATCAGAAGCGAACATTCCAATAGAACGGGGGACGGGGAAAGAAGCGATGCGCAGCAGGTTGGACAGGAGACGCTTTCCGAACGGGCCCGTTCGGAAAGCGTACGGCGCTTAGGCGAGGGCGTCGGAAACGGTCTTGAAGATGGCCTTCATGTTCGTGCCGAGTGTGGCAACGGTGGTCAGAATTGCAACGGCGATCAGCGCGGCGATCAGGCCGTATTCCAGGGCGGTCACGCCCTCTTCGTCGGCGATGAAGGTGCGTACGGCCGAGGTAAATGTGCTCATGACAAAACTCCTTAAGATGGATGAGAGAAGAACCCTGGAGCGAAGCGAGCGGCTCGATCTGCTTCTCCTTGTGGAAATGCTGCTTTTTCTACAAGTTCCGCGCCATTGAGCTCACTATAGTTGGGCGTTTCCTATTGCAACTTGAGGATGCACAACTTTCCTCTTGGGCATCAATTTCCCTTGATCCAGCGCTAATAGCGCGAGCTTGGTGGAAAAAATGGCGTCCCATCCGCCGCTGGGCAACGGTCAACGGTAGAATCGCTGGTGATGGTGCGAAATGCTGTATCCGAATTGCCTAATATGCAAAAAGCCTTTATCCTGCACAGCTGTCCGCAGGATAGCCGGCTGCAGGCAGCGGGCGGCAAGAGAGTGGCGAGGCGACGCGGTAGTTGGTTGATTACATTTCTGAGAACGACATGGATTCCCTTCTGAAACACATGGTGGATATGACCGGCCACCGTGACCATACGATGCTCGACATCTCGGTGATCTCCGCAGTGCAGGAACTGGCCGGCGCCTCGCATACCCGCGTGCACACCGTGCTCACGCTGCGCGGCCAGAAGTACGTGCGCGCGCGCGCCGAAATCAGCGCCGGCGCCCCGGCCCGCATGGCCGACCACCCCGACATGAATGCCCCGGGCGAACCGATCACCTCCTATCCCGAGCTGGCCGCCTGCATCGCCGCCCACGAAACCAGCGCCGAAAGCCTGTCCCCGGAAGGCGTGCGCACCCTGTGGCTGCCGATCTGGATCGGCGAAAAAGCCGACACCTGCCTGGAAATCATCCACCCCACGCCGTACACGCGCGACACCATCCATGTGATCGGCGGCATCGTCAGCGTCTACCGCAACTTCCAGAACCTGCTCGACTACAGCGAACGCGATTCGCTCACTGGCCTGCTCAACCGCAAGACCTTCGACGACCAGCTGGCCAAGATGCTGCAGACCAGCAGCGAACAGGAAACCCCGGCCCAGCCGGGACAGCCCGAGCGGCGCCACCATACCGAGACGGAAAAGCAATGGCTGGCCGTGGTCGATGTCGACCATTTCAAGCTGGTCAACGACAAGTTCGGCCACCTGTACGGCGACGAGGTGCTGATCCTGATCGCCAACCTGCTGCAATCCTCGTTCCGCTCCCAGGACCGGGTATTTCGCTTCGGCGGCGAGGAATTCGTGGTGCTGCTGCGCTCGACCACCCTGGAAAACGCGCAAAAGATCATCGACCGCTTCCGCGTCAATGTCGAATCGCATGTGTTTCCCCAGGTCGGCCAGGTCACCGTCAGCGTCGGCTTCGTCAGCATCAGCGCCTACGAGTCGCCGGTGATCATTCTGGGCCGCGCCGACCAGGCCCTGTACTACGCCAAGAGCCACGGCCGCAACCAGGCTTGCCACTACGACCAGCTGGTCTCGGGCGGCCTGCTGCACGCGGTCGCCTCGAACGACACCGCCGAGTTTTTCTAAGGCGGCCGCTGCGCGCCTAGCCCGCCAGGGCCAGGAACTTCATCGGATCCACATTCCATTTCTGCGGCGACTCGTGGCGCACGATCTTGTCGCCGCCGCCGAAGCCCAGGCCGCGTGACAGGTCCACCATTTCGGGGCGGATGTACACGTTCTGTTTGGTATTGAAGAACACATGGACCTTGGGCGCCAGCAGATTGGTGGCATGCGGCTCGACCACCACCGCCAGCCGGCCCGATTCGAGCATCACCATCGTGCCCACCGGGTAAATCCCCACGCAGCGCATGAACTCCTGGGCCATCACCGGATTGAAGTGGAATTTGCTCCATTCGTAGATCTTGCGCAGCGCCTCGGCCGCCGACATGCCCTTGTGATAGCAGCGGTCGGCCGTGATGGCGTCGTAGACGTCGACGATGGCGGCCATCTGGGCCAGCTCGCTGATGCCGTCGCCGGCCAGCTTGTCCGGATAGCCGGTGCCGTCGCGCCGCTCGTGATGGTGCAAAGTGATGTCGAGCGGAATCGGTCCGATCTCGGGCGACTTGCGCAGGATGTCGTAGCCGTCGCGCGGATGGCGCTTGATCACGGCAAACTCCTCGTCGGTCAAGCGGCCCGGCTTGTTCAGGATCTTGTCCGGCACCAGCGCCTTGCCGGTATCGTGCAGCAAGCCGCCGAGCCCGGCCTGGTGGGTCGTGGCCGCCTCCATCCCGCGCGAGCGGCAGAAAGCCACCAGCAGGGTGCACACGCTGACCGAATGCAGGAAAGTGTAATCATCCTTGGTCTTGATGCGCAGCAGCCCCACCAGGGCGCCCGGATTGCGCAGGATCGATTCGGTAATGTTCTGCACCACCGGCGACACCTGGTCCAGCTCGACCGCCTTGCCCAGGCGCGCATCCTGCATCACGGTGCGCACCAGGCCGGCCGCCTGGTTGCGTATGCTGGCGGCGCGCTGCAGTTCCTCGCCCAAGGACACGCGCGTGACGATCACCGGCGGCGCCGCCGCGATCACGGTCAACTCGGCTTCGGTTTGAGCGCGCGCCTCGGCCAGGGTGGGCGCGTCCTGCACATCCAGGCCCTTGCCCGCATCGATCACCACGTCGTGAATGCCGGCGTCGATGATCTTTCGGATTTCCGCTTCCTGGGTGAGCAGGAAGCGGTTGCGTACGAAGGGGTGGGTCATCCAGTCGCAGCTGAGATCGTGGATGAACATGCCCACAGTCAGCTGGGATGAGTCGATTTTCTTGAGCATCAGGGAGTCCGTCTATGGTCTAATCTCGGGCAGCCGGCGCATGCCGCACGGAGCTATCCTCCATTATGTTGCTTTTTTGAATTAATGGTTACTCCTTTTCCATTAATTATCGCTATCCAGTCACATCCATCTCACTATCAACATGGAATTGCGCCAGCTTCGTTATTTTGTTGCCATCGTCGACCACGGTTCGCTCTCGCGCGCGGCCCTGGTGCTGCACGTGGCGCAGCCGGCGCTGACTCAACAATTGCGCCAGCTGGAAGACGAACTCGGGGCCCAGCTGCTGCACCGCTCGGCGCAGGGCGTGCTCAGCACCGACGCCGGAAAAGTCTTCTACGAGCACGCCCAGGCCATCCTCAAGCAGGTCAGCGATGCGCGCTCGGCCGTGACCCAGTCGACCACCCGTCCCTCCGGCAGCGTGACCCTGGGCCTGCCGCACAGCATTTCCGGCGCCCTCGCCCTGCCCCTGCTGATGGCCGCGCGCGCCAGCTATCCCGAGATCACGCTGCAATTGACCGAAGAACTGTCCGGCAACCTGACCGAGCAGCTCAAGTCCGGCCGCATCAACCTTGCCGTGCTGTTCGACGATGGCCAGCTGGGCGGTTTCGACAGCGGCGCCCTGGTCGAGGAAGAATTGTTTTTCATTTGCCGCGCCGGCTCCGCCTTCGCCCCAGCCGCGGCCTCGCTGTCGCTGGCGCAGGCGCTGGCCAGCACCCTGATCCTGCCGGCCCAGCAGCAGGGTGTGCGCCCGCGCATCGAGAAAGTCGCGCGTGCCGGCGGGCTGGCCCTGCAGGGCGTCATCGAAATCAACTCGATCGCCATCCTGAAGTCGGCGATTCTGGCCGACATGGGCGCCACCATCCTGCCCATGGCGCCCCTGCTGGCGGAACTCGAACGCGGCGCCATGCAGGCGCACGCCATTCACTCCCCCACCCTGTCGCGCAGCGTCACCCTGTGCGCATCGCGCAACATCCCCCTGACGAATGCGGCGGCGGCGGTCAGTCGCCTGGTGCACCAGGTCACGCGCGAGCTGTGCAGCAGCGGCGCCTGGCGCGGCGCGACCTTGCCACTGCCCAATTAATTGGCACACGCCAAGGGCTATCAATATTTCTTATACCCCCATCCGGAAACCCTATTTCCCCTCTGACGAGGATGGTCTTACACTGGCGCGCTAGGCCCGGATTCCCATCGGAACGGGCGTAGAATAGCCATTTCCATGGCACCCTACCCCGGCATCAAGGCGCTTACCCGGCGCCGTCCTGACGGGGGAACCACCGAATACCCTTTGGAGCCCACCATGCCAGATACCACGGCAATCGCGCCTGCCCAGCAGGACGTCACTTCGCGTCTGACCACGGTCACCCTCGACGACAAATACACCGCCACTTCCGGCAACATCTTCCTGTCCGGCATACAAGCCCTGGTGCGCCTGCCGATGATGCAGCGCGAACGCGACCTGGCCGCGGGCCTGAACACGGCCGGCTTCATTTCCGGCTACCGCGGTTCGCCCCTGGGCGGCCTGGACGAGAACCTGTGGAAGGCCAAAAAGCACCTGGAAGCCCACCACGTGCAGTTCGTCCCGGGCGTCAACGAAGACCTGGCGGCGACCGCCGTGTGGGGCTCGCAAACGGTGGACCTGATCGGCCCGGCCAAATACGATGGCGTGTTCGCCATGTGGTACGGCAAGGGCCCCGGCGTGGACCGCTGCGGCGACGTCTTCAAGCACATGAACCATGCCGGCACCAGCAAGCATGGCGGCGTACTGCTGGTGGCCGGAGACGATCACGGCGCTTACTCCTCCACCCTGCCGCACCAGTCCGACCACCTGTTTTCCGCCTCCATGATCCCGGTGCTGTACCCCTGCAATGTGCAGGAATACCTGGACCTGGGCGTGCACGGCTGGGCCATGTCGCGCTTTTCCGGCTGCACCGTGGCCTTCAAGGCCCTGGCCGACACGGTCGAGTCGAGCGCTTCGGTCGACGCCAATCCCTTCCGCGTGGAAGTGAAAATCCCGCAGGACTTCCACATGCCCGAAGGCGGCCTGAACACGCGCCTGTCGAGCGACCCGCTGGGCCTGCAGGCGCGCAAGCAGGAAGCGCTGATGCAGGACTACAAGATCTACGCCGCGCTGGCCTACGCCCGCGAGAACAAGCTCAACCACACCACCATCGACAGCGCCAAGGCCAAGCTGGGCATCATCGCTTCCGGCAAGTCCTACCTGGACGTGCTCGAAGCGCTGGAAGAACTCGGCATCGACGAAAAGATGGCGGCCGAAGTCGGCCTGCGCCTGTTCAAGGTCGCCATGCCCTGGCCGCTGGAACCGGACAGCGTGCGCGAATTCGCACAGGGCCTCGACGAAATCCTGGTGGTCGAAGAAAAGCGCCAGATCGTCGAATACCAGCTCAAGGAGCAGCTGTACAACTGGCGCGACGATGTGCGTCCCCGGGTGATCGGCAAGTTCGATGAAAAAGGCGAATGGGTCGCGCCGCGCGGCGAATGGCTGCTCACTTCCAAGGCTGACTTCTCGGTGTCCCAGGTGGCGCGCGTGATCGCCTCGCGTGTCTCGCGCCTGATCACGGACGAAAAAACCTGCGACCTGATCAAGGCACGCCTGAGCTTCCTCGACGCCAAGGACGCGGTCCTGAAAAAGGCCATCAACACGCCTTTCCGCCCCGCTTTCTACTGCTCCGGCTGCCCGCACAACACCTCGACCAAGGTCCCGGACGGCAGCTTCGCGCTGGCCGGCATCGGCTGCCACGTGATGGCCACCGCCATCTACCCCGGCATGAACAAGCTGACCACCCATATGGGCGGCGAAGGCGCACCGTGGATCGGCCAGCAAGCCTTCAGCAAGGTGCCGCACGTGTTCCAGAACCTGGGCGACGGCACCTACTTCCACTCCGGCTACCTGGCGATCCGCGCGGCAGTGGCGGCCAAGGTCAACATGACCTACAAGATCCTCTACAACGATGCGGTCGCCATGACTGGCGGCCAGCCGGTCGACGGCCAGACCTCGGTGCCGATGATCGCCCAGCAGATGGCAGCGGAAGGCATCAAGCGCATCGCCCTGGTGACCGAAGATTTGTCGCGCTATACCGACAGGAGCGCCCTGCCGTCCATCGTCAGCCTGCACGACCGCAAGGAGATGGACGCGGTCCAGCGCGAACTGCGCGAGGTCGAAGGCGTGTCGGTGCTGATCTACGACCAGACCTGTGCGGCCGAAAAACGGCGCCGCCGGAAGAAGGGTGAATTCCCCGACCCGAACAAGCGCATGGTCATCAACGACGCCGTCTGCGAAGGCTGCGGCGACTGCGGCGTGCAGTCCAACTGCGTCTCGATCCTGCCCAAGGAAACCGAATTCGGACGCAAGCGCACCATCGACCAGTCGTCCTGCAACAAGGACTACTCCTGCGTGAAAGGCTTCTGCCCGAGCTTCGTCACGGTCGAAGGCGGCACGCTCAAGAAGTCGAAAACCGGCGTCAGCAAGAATAACGCCGACGACGGCTTCGGTCCGCTGCCGGAACCGCTGCTGCCAAGTGTCGAGCAGCCTTACAACATCCTCATCAACGGCATCGGCGGCACCGGCGTGATTACCGTCGGCGCCCTGATGGGCATGGCCGCCCACCTCGAAGGCAAGGGCGCCTCGGTGCTGGACATGACCGGCATGTCGCAGAAAAACGGCTCGGTCACCTCGCACGTCAAGGTCGCCAAGACCCCGGCCCACCTGCGCGCCCAGCGCATCGCCACCGGCGAAGCGGACCTGGTGCTCGGCTGCGACATGCTCACCGCCGGCGCCCAGGATGCCATCTCCAAGATGCGCCCCGGCCGCACCATGGCCGTCGTCAACCTGCACGAGCAGCCGCCCGGCACCTTCGCCCAGAACGCCGACTGGCAGTACCCGGCGGCCGAAGTGCGCGCCCTGATCGAGGAATCGGTCGGTGCACCTGCGGCCAACGCCGCCGACTTCATCGACGCCACCAAGCTGGCCACGGCGCTGATGGGCGACTCGATCGCCGCCAACCTGTTCATGCTCGGTTACGCCTGGCAGAAGGGCCGCATTCCCCTGACCGAAGCGTCGCTGCTGCGCGCGATCGAATTGAACGGCGTGGGTGTGGAACCGAACAAAAAGAGCTTCCTGTGGGGGCGGCGCGCCGCCGTGGACCTCAAGCGCGTGGAAAAGGTCGCCACGCCGACCCAGGCCATTGTCGTGCAGATGCCGGTCAGCCTGGAAAACGTCATCAAGCGCCGCGTCGAATTCTTGACCGATTACCAGGATGCGGCCTACGCGGCGCAGTACGAGCAGCTGGTCGCCAAGGTGCGCGCGGCCGAAACGTCCCAGGGCCTGGGCAACAAGCTCTCGACCGCCGTGGCCAGGTACTACTTCAAGCTGATGGCCTACAAGGACGAATATGAAGTGGCGCGCCTGTACACCGACGGCCGCTTTGTCGAACAGCTCAAGTCCCAGTTTGAAGGTAATTTCTCGGTCAAGTTCAACCTGGCGCCGCCGCTGCTGGCCAAAAAGGACGCCAAGGGGCATTTGGTGAAAGCCGAATTCGGCTCGTGGATGTGGAAGGCGTTTGCGCTGCTGGCCAAGTTCAAGGGCCTGCGCGGCGGTACCTTCGATATTTTTGGCTACACCGAAGAGCGCAAAATGGAACGCGCCCTGATCGTGGAATACCGCAGCATGGTCGAAGGCCTGCTGGCCGGTCTGAATGCCGACAACCACGCCATCGCAGTGGAGCTGGCCAACCTGCCGGAGCAGATCCGCGGCTTCGGACATATCAAGGAAGGCAATGTGGAGAAGTTCCGTGTCGAGAAGGCCCGCCTGCTGGGTGGAGCCGTAAAACAACACGCGGCGTGACGCCAACTGGGGACGGCGGCAAAACAACACGCGGCCTGACGCCAACTGGGGACGGCGGCAAAACAACACGCGGCCTGACGCCAACTGGGGACGGCCGCAAAACAACACGCGGCGTACGCCCTGCTTTGGTAGGGCGGAAGAGCCGAAGGCGCCTTCCGCCGTGCTCCGGATGCGCCGCCTGCGACTCCGCCGCAGCACGGCGGAAGGCGCCCTGTGGGCTTTTCCGCCCTACGCAAGCGCTGCAAGCGGCGCTTGACGTTTACGTTAACGTCATATAACTTAGACCCACGCTATCGCAAGGATCATCATGAACGACCTGACCCCCGCGGCCAAACTCGGCCTCCCTGAGCAACCCAAGCTGGCCAACAAGGTTCGCTTCGTCACCGCGGCCTCGCTGTTCGACGGCCACGACGCCTCGATCAACATCATGCGCCGCATCCTGCAGTCGAACGGCGTCGAGGTGGTCCACCTGGGCCACAACCGTTCGGTCGACGAAGTCGTCACCGCGGCCCTGGCCGAAGACGTGCAGGGCATCGCCATCTCCAGCTACCAGGGCGGCCACGTCGAATACTTCAAGTACATGATCGACCTGCTGCGCCAGCGCGGCGGCGCCCACATCAAGGTCTTCGGCGGCGGCGGCGGCGTGATCGTCCCCGACGAAATCGCCGACCTGCATGCCTATGGCGTGACCCGCATCTTCAGCCCCGAAGACGGCCAGCGTATGGGCCTGGTCGGCATGATCCAGTCCATGATCCAGGCCTGCGATATCGACCTGTCCGACTACTCCCCCACGACGCTGGAGCCCCTGCAAAGCGGCGACGTGGCCTCGCGCCACCGCCCCCTGGCCCAGCTGATCACGGCGCTCGAAAACGAAAAAGCCGCGCCCGAACTGCGCAAAGCCATCAACGACAGCGCCGACAGCCTGCATGTGCCGACCCTGGGCATCACCGGCACCGGCGGCGCCGGCAAATCCTCGCTCACCGATGAACTGATCCGCCGCATCCGCCTGGACCAGGGCGACACGCTGAACATCGCGATCATCTCGATCGATCCCTCGCGCCGCAAATCGGGCGGCGCGCTGCTGGGCGACCGCATCCGCATGAACGCCATCAATCCCTGGTCGCGCGGCCCGCGCGTGTTCATGCGTTCGCTCGCCACCCGCGAAGCCGGTTCCGAAATTTCGGCCGCACTGCCGGACGTGATTGCCGCCTGCAAGGTGGCCGGCTTCGATCTGGTGATCGTCGAGACCTCCGGCATCGGCCAGGGCGACGCCGCCATCGTGCCGCACGTGGACGTGTCGATGTACGTGATGACGCCGGAATTCGGCGCTGCCTCGCAGCTGGAAAAAATCGACATGCTCGATTTCGCCGACTTCATCGCCATTAATAAATTCGACCGCAAGGGCTCGCAGGACGCGCTGCGCGACGTCGCCAAGCAGTACCAGCGCAACCGCGAACTGTGGAGCCGCCGTCCGGAAGACATGCCGGTCTACGGCACCCAGGCATCGCGCTTCAATGACGACGGCGTCACCGCCCTGTACCACGGCCTGCTGCCGAAACTGGGCGAGTTCGGCCTCCAGGTCCAGCCGGGCAAGCTGCCCAACGCGGACATTCGCCATTCGAGCGGCAAGAACGTGATCGTGCCGCCCGCGCGCGCGCGCTACCTGGCCGAAATCGCCGACACCGTGCGCGGCTACCACAAGAGCACCGCCAGACAGGTCAAGCTGGCGCGCGAACGCCAGCAGCTCAGCGAAGCCAAACGCATGCTGGCCGCGGCCTCGAAAAACAGCAGCGACGCCGACTTCGACGAGCTGATCACGGAGCGCGACAACGCCCTGGACGCCAACGCCAGGAAACTGCTGGCCATGTGGCCGGACATGCAGGCCGCCTACGCCGGCGACGATTACGTGGTCAAGATCCGCGACAAGGAAATCCGCACCCGCCTGGTCCAGCACACCCTGTCGGGTACCAGGATCCGCAAAGTGGCCCTGCCGCGCTATGAAGACCATGGCGAAGTGCTGCGCTTCCTGATGCTGGAAAACGTGCCGGGCTCCTTCCCGTTCACGGCCGGCGTGTTCGCCTTCAAGCGCGAAGGCGAAGACCCGACCCGCATGTTCGCCGGCGAAGGCGACTCCTTCCGCACCAACCGCCGTTTCAAGCTGGTCTCGGAAGGCATGGACGCCAAGCGCCTCTCGACCGCCTTCGACTCGGTCACCCTGTACGGCGCCGATCCGGCCGAGCGGCCCGACATCTACGGCAAGGTGGGCAACTCGGGCGTGTCGATAGCGACCCTGGACGACATGAAGGTGCTGTACGACGGCTTCAATTTGTGCAGCCCGAGCACCTCGGTCTCGATGACCATCAACGGCCCGGCGCCCACCATCCTGGCGATGTTCATGAACACCGCCATCGACCAGCAGATCGACAAGTTCGTGCTCGAGAACAGCCGCCAGCCGACCGCCGACGAAACCGCCAAGATCCGCGCCTGGGTGCTGCAGAACGTGCGCGGCACCGTGCAGGCCGACATCCTGAAGGAAGACCAGGGCCAGAATACCTGCATCTTCTCGACCGAGTTTTCGCTCAAGGTGATGGGCGACATCCAGGAATACTTCGTGCACCACCTGGTGCGCAATTTCTACTCGGTGTCGATCTCGGGCTACCACATCGCCGAAGCGGGCGCGAACCCGATCTCGCAGCTGGCCTTCACGCTGTCGAACGGCTTCACCTTCGTCGAAGCGTATCTGGCGCGCGGCATGCACATCGACGACTTCGCGCCGAATCTGTCCTTCTTCTTCAGTAACGGCATGGACCCGGAATACACGGTGCTGGGCCGGGTGGCGCGCCGCCTGTGGGCGGTGGCCATGCGCGACAAGTACGGCGCGAACGACCGCTCGCAAAAGCTCAAGTACCACATCCAGACCTCGGGCCGCTCGCTGCACGCGCAGGAAATCGACTTCAACGATATCCGCACCACCCTGCAAGCCCTGATCGCGATCTACGACAACTGCAACAGCCTGCACACCAACGCCTACGACGAGGCGATCACCACGCCGACCGACGAATCGGTCCGGCGCGCCCTGGCGATCCAGCTGATCATCAACCGCGAATGGGGCCTGGCCAAGAACGAGAACCCGAACCAGGGTTCCTTCATCATCGAAGAACTGACCGACCTGGTGGAAGAAGCGGTGCTGCAGGAATTCGAGCGCATCGCCGAGCGCGGCGGCGTGCTGGGCGCCATGGAAACCGGCTACCAGCGCGGCAAGATCCAGGAAGAGTCGATGCTTTACGAGCACCAGAAGCACGACGGCACCCTGCCGATCATCGGTGTGAACACCTTCCGTAATCCGAAGGCCAGCGACACGCCGCAAAAGATCGAGCTGGCGCGTTCCACCGACGACGAAAAGCAGTCGCAGCTCACGCGCCTGGCCGACTTCCATCAGCGCCACGCGGCTGCCGCGCCGCAGGCGCTGGCCGCCCTGCAGCAAGCCGCCATCGACAACGCCAATGTGTTTGAAAAGCTGATGGACGCGGTGCGCGTCTGCTCGCTGGGTCAGATCACGACCGCGCTGTTCGAAGTCGGCGGCCAGTACCGCCGCAATATGTAAGAGAGGCATGCACTTGTCGGGTGCCGGCGCCGCACCCGACAATTCATTACAAAATTTTTCTTTTGTTAAAATTGCTTTTGTCTTAAGGTAAGACTTCCGATCATTCAGGAGTTCGCCGTGAGCAGCAAGGCTATCGAAAAACAGGTCCAGGAACTGTATGTCGCGTATTTCGCGCGCGCCGCCGATCCGGCCGGGCTGGCCTACTGGAGCCGCCTGCTGGAGGCCGCGCCGACCGAAGCGCAGCAGGCGACGATCGCAGCGAACTTTGCCAGCTCGGCCGAATACCGCGGCATGTATGCACAAAGCAGCACGGCACTGAAGGTCGCGGCCGTCTACGAGCACCTGTTCGGGCGCAGCGCCGACAGTGCGGGCCTGGATTACTGGAGCGCCCTGCTGGACCGACAGCTCATCAATTTCGACAAGGTCGTCACCATCATCTCCGCGGCCGCGCGGGGATCGGACCTGAGCACCTTCCACAACAAGGTCGAGGTCGCGCAGGCCATCAGCGCCGCCATCGATACGCCGTACGAGACCCTGTCCTACGCCGGGGTGGACGCCAACCAGAAAGTCACGGCCTACATCGCCCTGGTCAAGGATGCCGCCTCCTACGCGGCCGCCATCGCGCCCGAAGCGATCGAAGCGCTGGTGGCCAGCCTGGCGCCGAACAATCCCGGCCCCGTGCCGCCGCAGACCAACGACATTGCCGACATTGGCAGCCTTGACCTGATCGGCCAGGCCCCGCCCGGATTGCTGTACTGACGCCCTCGCCGCCTGCACCGCAGCGGCGCTTTCCCCTCACTGATTCCACAGGACTGGAGCCACGCTCCGGGTACATCATGGCCACCACCTACTACAACACCATCTCGCAGCTGTATGTCGCCTATTTCAACCGTCCGGCCGAAGGCGCCGGCCTGGCCTACTGGCAGAGCGTGCTGGAGAGCCAGAACGGCAATACAGCCGCGGTGTCGGCCGCCTTTGCCGGCTCCGCCGAATACCAGTTTGCCTACGCGGGAATGAGCGCCAGCCAGACTGTGGCCAAGGTGTATCAGAACCTGTTCGGACGGCCCGCCGAGCTGGCAGGCTTGAGCTACTGGGCGCCGCTGCTGGAAAGCGGTGCCCTCAGCATCGACCGCATCGTCAAGAACATCGCCGACGGCGCCCAGGGCAGCGACAAGAAGGCCTTCGCCAACAAGGTGACAGCCGCGCTGGCATTTAGCGCGGCCCTGGACACGCCGCAGGAAGTGGCCGCCTATGCCCGCACCGACCTGACCGCGGCGGCCAAGGCTTTTCTCAGCGGGATCGACTCAGACGCATCGCTGGCAGTGCTGTTTCAGGGGAATAACCTGGATTCCGCCGTAGAACATTTCACCATGGCCCACATCGTGAACCTGACCACGGGCCAGGATGTGTTCAACGACAACGTGGGACACAATACCTGGATGGCGCCGATCCTGGGCGGCAGCGCCACCCTCTCCAGTGCTGACTCGCTCACAGGCGGCGCCCGCACGGTCGATACACTCAAGGCCGAGCTGCCGAACCAGAGCGGCGTGCTTGTCGCCCCGCGCATGGCGGCCATCGAACACATCGAACTGCGCGCGGTGGAAGGCAATTTCAGCGCGAACGCCGAAGCGGTGCGTTTCGACGCCGGCGCGGTCCAGGGCATGCGCAGCATCGCATCGGTCAATAGCGACGCCGATCTGCGCATCGACAACATCCGCCTGGAGCCGACGCAGGCCACACGCGAGCTGAGCATCGAGATGCGCGGCAGCGCCGCCGGCAACGGCGATTTCGGCGTGTATTTCGCGCATGATTCCCTTGTGAGCTCGAGCGTGAGCAATTCCGCCCTGCGCTTGCAGTTGATGGATTCGCGCAGCGCCGCGCAAGGCCTGGCTCCATTGCTGGAGAGTTTCTATGACCGTTTCAGCTTCGGCTACAACGGCAAGGTGTTCACATTGCAGTCGAAAGCCATCGACGACGCCGTCGATTACGACCAGCTGCTCGCCGCCGTCAAAACAGCAGTGGCGGCCACCCCTGGACTGGAAAAAGTGGCGGTCACCCTGGGCGCACCGTTCAGCATCAACAGCTCCCTTGGCACGCTTGTTTCCGGCCGCGACATCGTGCTCTCGGGCGCCGATGGCGACAGCTTCACCCAGGACGGCAATGGCTGGGGCAGCAATGGACTCATAGGGAACGGTACCATCCACAACCTGCTCAGGCCATTCAACCACGACGGTGTCCCGCACGTGACTGCCAGCATCATCCTGGACGATGTGGGACGCGGGGGCCAGAGCGGCGACCTGGTCGTTGGCAGCATGCAGGGCCCGGGACCTGTCCCCGCGCAAGACCTGTATGTGCCCGGTGCCAGCGCGATCACCCTGCCCTACCCCAGCGGCTTGTACAAGGAAGGCGTGGAACGCTTCGAAATCGAAGTGCGCAACAACAGCAGCCTGCAGACCATCGGTTCGACCAACAACGCGCTGCGCGAAGTGGTCATCCGCAATGGCTACGCCAGCGCCAGCTCCAGCATCGACCACGCCAGCCTGGCGGTGCTTGGCGCTTCCGGCCCGGCCGATCCGCTGCTGCCGAACGCCACCTTTCACAATCCGGGCATGGGCTTCACGGATGTGCGCATCATCGATGCCAGCGGCATGCACGGGATGATCAAGTTCAGCGCAGAAGTTACCGCCGCCGCATTGGCCAAATACAGTGCGACACCCCTTCCCGGCGTATTTTCGGCACCGCTCACGACCGACATCGTGTACAGCGGCGGGCGCGAAAGCGACACCATCGGATTGACCCTCAACGGCGAGGTCCTGGCCAGCATGGCCGACGTGCTGGCGGCCATCCCCAGCTTCACGGTGCGGGCCGACGGCGGCGCCGGCGACGACACGATCAGCCTGACCATCGTCGCGGGCGGCGCCGGCTGGAGCGTGGGCCAGGCCCTGGGCAATGTGCGCGTGAACGGCGGCGACGGCAACGACACGGTGCGGGTCAACGGACCGGGCAAGGTGATCATCGACCTGGGCGCCGGCGACGACCGCTTTGTCAGCGCCAGCGAAGGCGCCGGCGACACCGTGCTTACTGGCGGCAGCGGCAACGATCACTTCACCCTGGGGAAGGTGCTGGGCGCGCAAGGCATTGACTCGAGCAACGACACCCTGGTGTACCAGAGCGGCGGGTTCGGCAACGATGTGGTCATCAACTTCAGCGCAGGCGCCGGGCCCGGGGCCGATCAGCTCGATCTGCGCGCGCTGGGCGGACGCGCCGCGTTCTTCAGCGGCGCGGCCATCTCGAACCTCAACGACTCGATCACGGTGCAGGTGCAGAGCGGGGCCAACGACAGCGCCGCCAAGATCGCCGCCCTGTACGCCGACAGCGCGGCGCCGGGCAGCCACGTGTTCGTGGCGGTCGATGCGGCCAATCTCGGCCGTGTTTACAGCATCGCGGATACCGCCCAGGGACCGGTCATCGCCACCCTGGTGGGCAGCATCGATCTGGGCGCGACGGACTGGACCACGCTGGTGGCCGCGAATTTCGCCTGATCCACTCGATCCGCTCAATGCGCTTGATGCGTGAGCTTCGTCAGAAACACCTTGCCAGATAGCATCTTTTTTCACCTTGGTCGCCACCTTGCAGCAATTTTCAGGCAAGATACTTAAATGTTAATTTTAATAGAAATTTAAAGACACCATGACGACCACCACCCGCAACGACATCGAGAAACTGTACGTCGCCTACTTCAACCGGCCCGCCGATTTTGCCGGGCTGGCATACTGGGAACAGGTGGTCGATGGGGCCAAGGGGCAGACCGCCGCGGTATCGGCGGCCTTCGCCGCCTCGGCCGAATACAAGGCAGCCTACGCCGCCATGCGTTCCGACATGGTGGTCGGCACCATTTACCAAAACCTCTTCAACCGCGCGGCCGAGCCGGCCGGCGTGGCCTACTGGGCCGGCCTGCTCGACGCCGGCACCTTGACCATCGACAGCATCGTCGCCAACATCTCCGCGGGCGCACTGGGCAGTGACAAGGCCACCTTCGACAAGAAAGTCGCGGTAGCGCTTGCCTTCACCAACGCCCTGGGCGCAGAGCCCTTCCTGCACCTGCCCGGCCCCTCGCTCCAGGCAGGCAAGACGTTCCTCAACAAGATCAGCGCCGCCACCGTCTTGTCCGAGGTACTCGATCCGCAGGCACTCAAGACGGCCATCGAGAATCTGCTGCCGGGGCAGAATTATGTGTTGAACACCCAGCTCGAAACGCTGACCGGCACCAACAGCAGCGACATCTTCACGGCGCCCCACGTCAACGGCATCAACACCCTGCAGTCGGGCGACTTCCTGATCGGCGGCCCCGGCACCGATGAACTACGCGCCCAGCTGGCCGATATGCGCACGCCCATCACGGTCGAAACCTTGTCCGTGGAAACGGTCGCGATCCAGGCCGGTCCCGGATCGGCGGCCTTTGCCGGGAAGTCGATTCTGATCGACGCCGAGCGCATGGGCGGTGTGACGCAATGGGAAAGCACGCGCAGCAGCGCCGACCTGATCATCGAAGATGTGCACATCGGCGCCCCGCAGTCGACCTCGGACATCCGCCTCGTGATGCGCGAAACCGCTGCCGGCGATACCGACTTCGGCGTGTATTTTGACCCGGCGGCGCTGCGCGGCGCGCTCGGCAAGGAAAACAGCCTGCACCTGCAGCTGATGCGCAAGGAGACGCCCGAGGATAGCGCGCTGGTGGGCAACATGGGCTTCAACGGCCTGGCATTTTACGTGAATGGTGTTCTGCACATGGTCCGCTCGGAGGCCCTGGACGCGGCGCGCACGTATGCCGACCTGGCGCTTGCGCTCAAGACCGCGATTGCCGCCACCCCGGGGCTGGAAAAACTTCAGGTTGCCCTCGGCAGTGCGTTCGAGGTGAGCTCGCCGCTGGGCCAGGTGCGCCTCGGCACCGAGATCGTCATCACCAGCACTGACAATGCCCTGTTCGCCGCCAACGGCGTGGCCGGCTACCTGGCCACCCCGGGCTTTCCGCCGATCGCCGGACAAACCATGGGCATGTCCACCCCGCCGGACCCACGGGGTGAGCCTGTCACGGCCAGCATCATCCTCGACGACGTCGGCCTGGGCGGCATCGGCGGCGACTTGCGGGTCGATGGGCTGAGCGCGGGCGAGGCCGCCGCGAAAGGCGTGGCGCGCTTTCAGATCGAAGTGCAGGACAACAGCAGGCTGCAGGTGATCAGCGGCGGCAAGGACTTGTCCGAAATCTTCCTGAGCAATGGCGCCACCACCAGCCACGACGGGCTCGCGAAGCTGCGCAACCAGGGCGATCTGTCGGTCATGGGCGGCAGCGGCACGGATGCCGAACTGCTGCCGGGAACGCCGGCCGGACAAAGCAAAGCCATCGGCTTTGCCGACCTGCGCGTACTCGACGCCAGCGCCATGATCGGCAAGTTCAGCTACACCGCGGCCATTACCAAAGCCGCCGCCGCACATTACCTGACCAGCGCCACCCAGGCCGACTTCCTGTACAGCGGCGGCGGCAGCGACGACAGCATGGACATCAGCATCGGCGGCAGCGTCCTGGCCAGCAACATCAACAAGCTCCTGCATGGCGACTTCGACCTGCAGATCAGCGGCGGCGCGGGCAACGACGTGATCATCCTGAACATGCTCGACGACGTGAACGACTGGTCCGAAGCGCAGCACGCGCTGGACAATGTGCTGATCAAGGCCGGCGACGGCGACGACATCGTGCGCCTGTCGGGCAGTGGCGACGTGGTGGTGCAGCTCGGTGCGGGCAAGGATGTCCTGGCGCTGAGCTCGGCGCGCTTCGGCACGGTGACGGTCAGCGATTTCGGCATCGCCGACAAGCTCAACCTGAGCAACTTCGGCGGCCGCGGCGCGGCCTTCGCCGGCACCCTGATCGGGAAGGCGGACGAGTCGATCACGGTGCAGCTGCAGACCGACGCCAACGATGCGGCCAGCAAGGTCGCGGCACTGTTCCCCGATCTGGCGCAGACCATTTCGCACCTCTTCATTGCGGTCGACAGCGCCAATGTGGGCCACATCTACAGCGTCAGCGACACGGCCGGCACCGAAGTGGTGGCGACCCTGGTCGGCAGCATCGACCTGGGCACGACCGCGTGGACCGGCCTGACCGGTGCCAACTTCCTCTGACAGAAGAACCATGGCCACGAGCTATCACAACGCCATTGAGCGGCTGTATGTCGCTTACTTCAACCGTCCGGCCGACGCCGCCGGCCTGAATTACTGGCAGACGGCGCTCGAAGCGCACAATGGGAATACCGCCGCCGTCTCGGCCGCCTTCGCCGCCTCGGCCGAATACCAAGCCAGCTATGCGGGTCTGAGCGCCGGCGCCACAGTCGCACGGGTCTACCAGAACCTGTTTGGGCGTCCTGCGGAAGCGGCGGGCCGCGACTACTGGGCCAGCCTGCTGGGCAGCGGCAAGCTGGGCATCGATAGCATCGTCGAGCAGATCGCCGACGGCGCGCGCGGCAGCGACCGCACGGCCTTCGACAACAAGACCGCCGCCGCACTGGCCTTCACGAACGCGCTCGATACCCGCGCGGAAGCGCTCGGCTATGCACGCCCCGACACCAGCCTGGCGGCCAAAGCCTTTCTGAGCAATATCGATAGCGACGCTTCGCTGGCCCGCGTGCTGGCGCCTGACGCGCTGGCGGCCGCGGTCAGGCAGGTGCTTGCGCGCGAGGCCGTCCTGGACGTGCACGGGGGCGCTGCCGGCGCGGACCACAGCCTGCTGTTCGATCCTGGCCGCAGTTTCACCGCGCTGGCCGAGGCGCGCGGACTTGCCCTCCAGCTACTGCATGTGCGGGCCGCGGCCAATGGACAGGGGCCGCTGGACGAGTCGCCCTTCAACGGCGTCATCTTCCAGTTCAATGGCCAGCTGATCGAGGTGAGCTCGGCGGCCATCAATGCGGCCACGGACTACGAGCAGTTGCTGGCCGCTTTCCAGGTGCGCCTGGCGGAGCTTCCCGCCACCGCCGGCTTGCGCGCCATGATGGGCGATCACTTCGCCGTCATCGACACGCTCGGCTCGGCCCAGTATGGCCGCACCATCCTGATTGCCGGCGGCGCGAACGACCAGCTCGCCATGGGAGAGGGCACGGGCTGGACCACACGCGGGCTGTATGGTTCGGGCTACTACGCCAATGCCGCGCTGGCCGATGGACGCGCGCTCGCGCTCGGCTCCGCCAAGGTGGTGCTGGACGACATCGTCGAGGGTGGCAAGGTGGTGGTCGGCAGCGCGTATGCAGGCGGCCTGCTGGAGGGTATCGCTAATTTGAATGTGGAAGTCGGACGCAGCAGCACGGTGCAGGAGATCGCGTCGACCAACCATGCGCTTAACACGCTGAACATCAAGAACGCGGCCGCCACGCCGGGCACTGCGCCTGGCAACCTCGACTTTTCGGCCAATGATGTGGCGCGGATTAACGCCTCCGGTTTTCAGGGCAAGCTGGCCATGGAGGTCCACCTGACGCCCTTATCGGTGCTCAAGTACGGGAACGCGACGGGCAACTTCTATTACCAGTCCGGCAGTGGAGCCGACACCATCCATCTCGTGCGCGATGCGACCGCGGGCGTGGACACATTCAACCACGTGGGCATCTGGAGCGGGGACGGCGGCGACACCGTCTCCCTGGCCGGCCCTGGGGACAGCTACATCGATCTCGGTGCCGGCGACGACACCCTGATCCTGTCCTCCACCGGTGTGGGCGACAGCAGACTGTTCGCCGGCAGCGGCAATGACCGCATCGTGCTTGGCACCGCGGCCGGCGCCGACCGGGACAGCTCCAGCAATGACCTGATTTATCTCGACCTGAACGGCTTCGGCAAGATGACGGTGTTGAACTTCACCGCAGGCGACGGCGCCGGGGCCGACGAACTCCAGTTATGGACCATGAGCGGCGGCCGCCGTCCCATCTTCAACGGGGCCACCCTGCCGACCTTCTGGGATGGCGTGACAGTCCAGCGCGAGACGGCGGACAATGACACGGCGGCCGAGATCGCCGCCCTGTATCTGAAGTCGACCGCGGTGTACTCAGGCGCCTATATCGCCTACGATGCGGCCAATGTGGGCAAGGTGTACGCGCTGGGCCTGGGCTACCTGACCGGCGGCACGATCGAGCTGACCGTGACCCTGGTCGGCAGCATCGACCTGGTGGGCACGCCCTGGGACACCCTGACCGGCGCCAATTTTGCCTGAGGCACGCGCATCCTGAGCGACGGCCGGCGCACTACGGCGCCGGGCAGGGCCCCACCGTGGCGCCTGGCAGCAGCACCGGCTGCCACAGCACCTGCAGCTCGGCCGGCGGCGTGCCGGCCACCAGGCTGGAGAGCATCTCGGTCATCTTGGCACCCGCACCGTTGGGGTTGGGCTGATCGATGGTGGTCACGTTCGAGCCTACCAGGCTGTCCTCGATGCTGCCCCAGACAATCACGGAAATCTCCTTGCCGATCTCGATGCCGGCGTCGAGCAGGGCCCTGACCGCGCCCACGCCCGACAGGTGATTGTCGACGATGACGGCGGTGGGACGGGGCGAGCAGGCCAGCAGGTCCTGCATGGCCTGGTAGCCGGTGCGCCGGTCCAGGGTATTGTCGGGCAGGTAGCGTGGATCGACTTCCAGGCCGGCCTGGCGCATGCAGGCGATGAAGCTCTCCTTGCGCTGGCAGGCGAAGTTGAACTGCAGCGGCGCGCTGACCAGGGCAATGCGCGTGTGCCCATGCGCGAACAGGGTGTCGCAGGCGATGCGGATGCCTGCCTCGTTATCGTAGTCGAACCAGGCGTAGGGCTGCCTGAGGTCCGTGCGGCCATGGGCGACGAAGGGAAAATCCTTTTTTACCAGGTAGGCGATGCGCTCGTCGTGCACCAGGGTGCGGCTGACCACCAGGCCGTCGACCCGTTTGCCGCGCACCATCTGCTCGTAGGACGGCAGTTCGTTCTGCGGCGAGACCGGCGCGATGATCAGGTTCATCTTGCTCTTTTCGAGCGCCGCCGACATGCCCCCCACCACCCCCAGGAACATCGGGTCGCCCAGGTCGCTGGGCAGCAGCGGGTAGATGATGCCAAAGACATTGGTGCGCCCCACCGCGAGGCTGCGCGCCATCGGATTGGCTTCGTAGCCGGCTTCCTTGGCAGCGGCCAGCACCCGCTCGCGCGTGAGGGCGTTCACCTCGGGATAGCCGTTCAGGGCGCGGCTGACCGTGGTCTTGGAGATTCCCAGCGTACGGGCCAGGCTCTTGAGGTTCATGGACGGACTTTACAAAGCATGATCGGATAGCCTTCGATTATAGCAATACAGCCAATACAACTAATACCACTTACGCCGAGCGCTCGACCTGGCGCCTGAAAAAGAAGAGGGTCACCAATACCAGCGTGATCGGCACCAGGGTCAGGTAAAAGGCAAAGTGGCCGTTGAAGTTGCCAAACACGTAGCCGGTCACGAAGGATCCGGTGGTGCCGCCCAGTGCCGAGAAAATCACCAAGAGGCCCGTCATGGCCGAATGCTGGTTCTGCGGCAGGGAGCTGAGCATGACCGAATTGATGCCGGGGTAGATCGGCGCCATGAACAGACCAATCAGCGGGAACAGGAAGGTGGCCACCGGCGCGCTGGCCCAGCTCACGTTCGGGTCCAGCACCACGTCGCGCGTGAGCGGCAGCGCCACCAGCACCATGGCCGCCATGCCGATGACGCACACATTCATCACCGGATACCAGTGCACGCGGCGCATCACGACACCGGCCGACAGGCGTCCCAGCGCCAGGCAGGCCGCGAAGATGCTGGTCACCTGCACGCTCATCGCGGTCGGCAGCTTGAGGATCTCGTTATTAAAGGTGGGCAGCCAGGTGCCCACGCTCTGCTCGATCAGCACATACAGGAACGCCGTGATGATAAAGACGCACACCAGCGGCTTGAAGAACAGCTTGAGCATGGCCATGAAGTCCTCCATGCGGCTGCGTCCCGCCGGCAGGGCCGCGCTGCGTTCGTCGAAAGGCGTACTGAGAATCAGCACAAAGGTGAACGCGCACAGCGCCGCCAGCACCCAGTACACCTGCAGCCAGCTGGGCGACTTGGGATCGTTCGAGTCGATGAAGTAGCCGAAGATCCAGTAAGCCGACAGCACGCCCACCATGAAAAAGCCCTCCAGCGTATTCATGATGCCGGCGTGATGGCGCTTGTCGCGCGCGACCAGGCCCAGGGTCGAATACACCGACACCTTGACCAGCGCGAAGGCCACGCCCACGCACAGGAACAGCAGCTTGGTGGTGAGGAAGGACGGCAGCAGCGGCATGGCGATGCAGGCCGCGGTCACCAGCGCCAGCGCGGCCAGCATCGCGTTGCGGTAGCCGATGCGCGGCAGGAAGGACGCGACCAGGAAGGACACCACCGCGATCGGCAAATCCTTGAACGCTTCCAGGACGCTGGCGCCCGATTTGCTGACGCCGTAGTTGCCGATCACCTGGAGGATCACCGTGCCCACGCTATTGAGCAGGATGGCGAAGACGAAGTAAATCAGGAACAGGGCAAGCATGATGCGCTGGTTTTTCACGCGGGTCTCCAGTGGTTCTCTTTTGATTGTTCTTGCTTTGATGATGCGTGGTTCTTGATAATGCCTTGTCTACAGCGTATCAGCAGTCGGCGAGGCGGAAATGATCCAGCCCCGGGATCACCCGGTCGGCCTGGGTCAGCACCGTTGGGTCACCGATCCCGAGCGCCGTCATGCCGGCCGCCTTGATCGCCGCCACGCCGGCCACCGCATCCTCGATACCCAGGCACTGCGCCGGCGCCACGCCCAGATGCGCGGCGGCGTTCAGGAAAATCTCGGGATGCGGCTTGCTGTTGGCGATCAGCGCGGCATCGACCACGTAATCGAAGCGCTCGCGAATGCCCAGGCGGTCGAGCACTGTAAAGGCATTCTTGCTGACCGAGGCCAGGCCAATAAGCAGTCCCGCCGCGCGCACCGCCGCCAGCGCCTCCACCGCGCCGGGCAGCAGGTCGGCCGCCGACATGGTCGCGATCAGTTCCTGGTAATGGCGGTTCTTGGCGTCGGCCAGCGCCAGCTTGCGTTCCGGCGTGTACTCGCCCCTGGCGCCGGCCAGGATCAGGTCCAGAGACCCCATGCGGTCGATCCCCTTCAGGTGTTCGTTGAAGGCTTCATCGAAATGCACGCCCTCCGCTTCGGCCAGGCGCTTCCAGGCCAGGTAATGATAGTGGGCGGTGTCGGTGATGACGCCATCGAGGTCGAAGATGACGGCCTTGTATTTGCTGTTCGTATCCTGGCTCATGCGGTTTCCTGTGCGGGTTGCGCCACGCGGGCGGCGGGAGCGGCGCGGGTCAGCGCGACCCGTTCGCCGCGGTGATGGAAGGCCAGCGACGCGCCCGACAGCAGCGTGTACGTGGTTTCAGCCGCGTCGACCCGCACCTGCAGCAGCGCGCCGCGGATGTGAATCTTGAACTGGTAGTGCTGCCATTTGGCCGGCAGGGTCGGCGCGAAACGCAGCGCGCCGTCGACCACCCGCATGCCGGCGAAGCCATAGGCCACGCCCATCCAGGTGCCGGCCATGGCCGCGGTGTGCACGCCATAGTGGGTATTGCCATGGGTGTCGTCCAGGTCCAGGCGCGCCGTCTCCATGAAGTAGTCATAGGCCTTGTCGCGGTAGCCCACTTCGGCCGCGATGATGCTGAAGATGCAGGACGAGAGCGAGGAGTCATGGGTGGTCACCGCCTCATAGAAATCGAAATCGCGCTTCTTGTCGTCCAGGGTGAACTGCTCCGACAGCAGCAGCAGCGCCAGCACCACGTCGGCCTGCTTGCAGACCTGATGGCGGTAGATCACCAGCGGATGGTAGTTCAGCAGCAGCGGATAGTTTTCCTTGGGCGTGGCGGCGAAGTCCCAGGGCTTCTTGGACAGGAAGCTGTCATCCTGCTCGTGGATGCCGAGGGTGGCGTCGTAGGGCAGCGCCATGCGCCCGGCCGCGCGCCGCCACAGGGCCGCCTCGGCGTCGTCGAAATCGATGGCGCGCGTGATGCGCTCCAGTTCCGCGGGCCGTTCGCCGCGCAGGGTGTCGAGGATCTCGGCGGCGAAACGCAGATGCATCTGCGCCATCGCATTGGTGTAGTAGTTGTTGTTGACCAGGGCCGTGTATTCGTCCGGACCGGTGACTTCATTGATGACGAAGCGGCCGGCGCGGTCGAAACTGCCGATGCCGAGCCAGATGCGCGCGGTCTCGAACACGATCTCCGCGCCCGCTGCCGCCATATAATCGAGGTCGCCCGTCGCCTCGTAATACAGCTTGATCGAATACGCGATATCGGCGTTGATGTGGTACTGCGCGGTCCCGGCCGGGAAGTAGGCCGAGCATTCCTCGCCGGCGATGGTGCGCCAGGGGTAGAGCGCCCCCTTCGCGTGCGCCATCTGGCGTGCGCGCTGGCGTGCCTGTTCCAGGCCGGCGTAGCGGTAATCGAGCAGCTGGCGCGCGATCTCCGGTTTGCTGTACAAGAAAAACGGGAAGATATAGATCTCCGTGTCCCAGAAATAGTGGCCCTCGTAGCCCTCCCCGGTCACGCCCTTGGCCGCGATGTTGGTCTTGCCGTCGCGCCCGACCGACTGCAGCAGGTGGAACTGATTGAAGCGCATGCCCTGCTGGAGCGCGTCGTCGCCCGCGATCTCGACATCGGCCTGGGCCCAGAAATCGGCCAGGTAGGTGGCCTGCTGCGCGCACAGGGACTCGAAGCCGGCGGCCTTGGCCTCGGCCAGTGCGGTTTTGGCGAGCGTGGCCAACTGGTCCGCCGCGTAGTCGCGCGACGAGTAATAGCCGCCGAATTTGGTGAGGCGGATCGTCTCGCCTTCGCGCGCATCGATACTGGCGCGCACACCGGCGGCGTGGCCGTCGCGGTAAGGCGTGAGCGCGAGCGCAGCGGCGGTGTGAATATCGCTATCGATGGCGCTGACCAGGGTAAAGCCGCTGTTGTGGGTGTGCTGGGTCAGGGCAGTGTAATGGCCGGCCTGCTCGATTGTATCGAGGTGAAGCGCGGGACCGGAGACGGCCGAACCGATGCGCGGATCGTCGCCCGCCTCCTGATTCTTCACCGCGCCATCGATGGTGGACGCCAGGCGCAGGGGACCGGAAAAATTCAGCGGCGTGATCGTCACCTCCAGCGCGAACAGATGCTTGTGCGCGAACGAGACCAGGCGGCGGCTGGCGTAAGCGATGCGCTGGCCCGCTGGCGAAGTCCACTCGAGGCGGCGCTGCAGTACGCCGGTGCGGAAATCCAGGCGGCGCTCGTAGGCGTGCACGGTACCCTGGGTCAGGTCGAAGCGCTCCTCGCCCAGCCACAACTCGATGCCCTTGGCGTTGGGGACATTGAGCATGAACTGATTGGTCTTGGCCAGGCCGAAAGCGGCTTCCGGATACACGATCGGCTCGGATTCATAAAAGCCGTTGAGATAGCTGCCATCCATGGAGGTACCGGCGGGACCGCGATAGCCCTCCTCCAGCGCGCCGCGCAGGCCGATGTAACCGTTACCGAGTGCAAACAGCGTCTCGTTCAAAAAATTACTGGCGGTATCGAAGCTGGTTTCGCGAAGACACCAGGGATCGGGAGCGAGGCTGGAAGCAAAAGTCGGGGCTGGCGTAGCGTGCGGCACGGTATAGTCCTTGAAAATTCAGATGATGTTGCATTCAAACCGGTTTGGATTGACAGCGAGTCTATTTCAAATCGGTTTGGACTGTCAATTTAATTATTTTCAGACCAGTTGCCCAAAATTGTCCTGCGTTTGGGGTCAGGTCTGTAAATCGGACACTTTGCGGCAAGTTTTTCGCACGCCGGCGCATATTGCCCAAAAATGTCCGATTGCCAGACCTGACCCCACACGCCCGGACAATCGGCGGCAACTTTGGGCGAAATCACGTGATAACACGGCTAGCGCCTCACACGCGGCGGGCGTTGACGGCGGCTGCCGGTTGGAAGGCGGGGTCAGGTTTGGCGAACGATGAGTTCGGTCGGGAGCATTTCGGAGCTGACGCTGTCGCCGTGGATGAGACCGAGCATCTTGCGGGCGAGCAGGACGCCGCCGTCGCGCAAATACTGGTGCACGCTGGTGAGCGGCGGGACGAAGCTGGCGGCGCCGGGAGTGTCGTCGTAGCCGATCACGGAGACGTCGTCCGGCACACTGAGCTGGTGCTCGGCCAGGGCGCGGATCGCGCCCATCGCCAGCAGGTCGCTGGCGGCAAAGACGCCGTCGAAGCCCTGGCTTTTCTTGCGCAACACGGCGGACATGCTGTCGAAGCCGGATTCGAAGGTGAAGGCCTTCGGCCGGATGATGTGGACCGTGCCCTTGCCGCCCAGCGCTTCGATGAAGCCGGCGCAGCGCTCCTGGACTTCGGCATGGTCGACATCGCCCAAAAAGATCAGCTTGCTGCGTCCCTGGGCGATGAAGCGCTCGGCCGCCTTGGCGCCGCCTTTGCGGTTGTCGCTGCCGACCACGATGTAGGAGGCGCCGCTCTCGGGCGCGCCCCAGACCACCAGCGGCAGCCCGGCTTTTTGCAGTACCCGCACCGCTTCGCCATGCGAGCCCTGCCCCAGCAGGATCAAGCCGTCGGCGCCCTGCACTGGGGCGGTGTCGAGCAGTTGCTTGGAAGTGAGCACGACGCTGTAGCCGGCCGTGGTCAGTTCCTGGGTGATGCCGCCCAAGAGTTCCAGCGGGTAGGGATCGGACATGGGCCGGCCTTTGACCGGCGTCATTTCGACCACGACGGCGACCGAGTAGCTGCGCCGCATGCGCAGGTTGCGGGCGCTGATGTTGAGCCGGTAGCCCTGCTCGTCGGCAATGCGGCGGATCTTTTCCCGCGTCGCGGCGGTCACCAGCGGGCTGTCGCGCAGCGCGCGCGAGACCGTGATGGTGGATACCCCGGCCAGGCTGGCGAGGTCTTCCATCGTCAGGCCGGCCTCGCTTTTGCGCATTCCGATCTTGTCTGCAGCCATGAAGTGGGAATCCTGCTTTTTTGCTCGGTGGTTTGGTAGGAAAACAACGGTACCGCCGCATTATGACAGATTAGACCGCGCGTGAAGAGCAAATGACATCGATATCATTTTGATTGACATCGATGTCATTTCTTGTTTCAATGACTCGTCTTTGAACGTTTCCGGTTGCTGACGAGCCTGCCGAAAACGCGAGAACACTGGGGACAGCGCACTTTCGGCAAGGAGGCCGGGTCTGCAGGCGCCCTGTCCAGGAGACGGATTTCCAACGATAAAAATGAGAGAATATTGTATGAAAAATCACAAGCATTTCCTGTTTTCCTCGATCACGCTCGCCGTGTTGACCCTGGTGAATCAGGCGCAGGCGCAGCAAACCGACAGCACTGCTCCCGCCGCCCCTGATGCGGTCGCCAAAGAAATCCAGCAAGTGGTGGTCACGGGTACCGCTTCCTCGCGCGGTACGCGCCGGATCGATACCAGTTTCTCGATCACGACCGCCAACGAAGAACAATTGAAATCGGCCTCGCCCAGCAGCACGGCCGATGTGCTGAAACTCGTCCCCGGCGTGTATGCCGAATCGACCGGCGGCCAGTCGGGCGCGAATATCGAGGTGCGCGGCTTCCCGTCCGGCAGCGATTCGCCATTCGTGTCGGTGCAGATGAACGGCAACCCCTTGTACCCGGTCCCGGTACTGTCCTTTTTCGAGGGCTCATCGGCCTTCCGCCTTGACGACACCATCGAGCGCGTAGAAGTGCTGCGCGGCGGCCCGAGCACGATTTACTCGGTTGGCCAGCCGGGCGCGACCATGAACTTCATCCTGAAAAAAGGCAGCGATGAGCCGGAAGGCACCGTGCGCCTGACGACGGGCACGGGCAGCCTGCGCCGCATCGACGCTTTTTACGGCGGCAAGATCGGTGAAGGCTGGTACGGCACCATCGGCGGTTTCGTGCGCCAGACCCACGGCGTGCGCGATCCGCAATTCAAGGCCGACGACGGCAAGCAGCTGACCGCCACCCTGACCCGCAAGCTCGACGGCGGCGAAGTGACGGCCTATGTGCGCAGCACCAAGGACAAGAACGCTTTCTACACCGGCGTGCCCCTCATTTCCAGCAACGAAGGCCGCACGATCACGGCCTTCCCCGGCTTCGACCCGCTCACCGGCACCTTGATGAGCAACGAGATGCGCCACTTCACCATCGACGCGGCGCCGGGCAAGACCTTGAACCGCGACCTGGCCGACGGGCGCGGCCTGGATGCGACCGTGCTGGGCCTGGAATACGAGCAAAAGCTGGGCGGCTGGGATGTGTCAAACAAGGCCAACTATTTCAATGGCGACCTGAACACGATCTCCATGTTCACCGGTAACAACCCGCTGACGGCAGCCGCTTACCTGGCCGCGGCCAACGCCAGCTACAACAAGGGCGCCCTCCCAACGTCCGGCAGCATGACCTATCTCAAAGGCGGCGCGGTGGACCCGAACCAGCAAGTGGTGACGGCGGGCTTGTGGTCGGTGGAAAAACAATTGAGCTCGTTCACGGACGAATTCCGCCTGAGCCGCGAACTGCTGAAGGACAACACGACCACCATCGGCGCCTATTTCGCCAGGTACAAATCGGATGACGAGTGGTACCTGGGCAATAGCCACCTGATGACGGCCACCCCGAACGCCAGCCTGATCAATGTCAGTCTGAGCAACGGCACCATCGTGTCGAAAAACGGTGTCGACGGGAATGTGTTCTATGCGCCGGTGGCGGCCTACAAGGGCGACAACACGGCCATCTTTATCGCCAACGAATGGAAGGTGAACGAGCAGATCAAGGTGGATGCGGGCGCTCGCCGCGAGAAGCAGAGCCTGAAGGCGACGATCTCGAACCTGAAGTCGATGGATACGGACGGCAATCCATTGACCGTGTATAACAACGGCACCTCGATGCCATCGGGCAGCTTTACCACGCTCAACCGCGACGACAGCGTCAATTCGTTCACGGTCGGCGGCATCTACAAGTTCTCCAAGGATGCGAGCGTGTTCGTGCGGGCCAATACCGGCCACACTTTCATTTACTTCGATGACATGCGCAACGCCGGCACCCAGGCCGCGCTGAACGACCGCAATGGCGTGCCGACGCCGAAAGTGACGCAGTACGAAGTCGGCTTCAAGACCGCCAACGAGTACTACAGCGCCTATATCAACGGCTTCTACACGGATTTCACCGGTATTTCCTTCCAGCAGATCACCACCACGGGCGTGCTGAACTCGGTAAGCGGCTCGCGCGGGCATGGCGTGGAATTCGAATTGGCGGTACGCCCGGTCAAGAACCTGCAGGTCACACTGACCGGCAACTACCAGGAATCGGAATACCGCGAGAACCCTGCGATTGCCGGCAACAATGTGCAGCGCCAGCCCAAGCTGCAATACCGCCTGTCGCCAAGCTACCGCATTCCACTGGGCGACAATGCGCTCAAGTTCTACGGCACCTACAGCTATATTGGCGACCGCTGGGCCGACCAGGCCAATCTGTCCTACCTGCCGTCGTACAAGACCTTTGATGCCGGCGTGCTGGCCCAGGTGGGCGAGCATTGGGAATTCCGCCTTGCGGGTACCAATCTGAGCAATGAGCTGGGCCTGACGGAAGGAAATTCACGTCTAACCGGCGCCCAGAGCAGCGGACCGATCAATGCACGTCCGATCTTCGGGCGCGCCATTGAGGCATCCGTACTGTATCGCTTCTAATCGCTTCTTGTCACTTCCAACTGTTCAGCCAGTCTGCTGACACCTCATCCCGACAGGGGCGGGCACACGCCCTGCCCCTTGTCGTCTCGGCTCATCAGGCCGCCGTTTATTCAACGATCCACGAGTACTTGACCTTGGCCCATGCCAGCGCTGCCTGACCGTCGCGGGCACCTGGCTGGAATTTGCAACGGGCACCGGCGCGGACCGAAGCGCGGTCGATGCGTGGAGCGCCGCTCGATTCGAGGACTTTCGATTGCAGGACCTTGCCGTCGGTGTCGACCAGGTAGGCCACGGTCACGGAGCCGGTCTCGCCATCTTCTTGCCAACGCGCTGGGAACTCTGGCTTCTCGCAAGCGGCTTCATCGATACGGGCAGGACGCTCGGCAGCGACGGCCTGGGTAGCGGCGATGCACAAGAGGGTTGCGGACAGGGCAGCAGCAAAACGGGACTTGGCAAACATAACAACCTCCGATAAGTGTTTGTAAATGAATTCAAGGCTTTTGCCCTCGAATCGTCGCTGAAACATCAGCTGACGGTTCAAAATATACTGCGCTGCAGCAGAAAATCTAAATTTATTATTCCAATGGGAGTTATGCCCGATTGACATAACTTGTTGCCGCGCACCAACTTTTATCATTCACAAAATGTATACGTGTTATGCAATCCCTATTCTGGTGCGCATAATGATGAAAACGATGGTCAAACCGCGCTGGTGCCCGTTTCAGGGGCAGCATGCGCCGTCAATGAACAATTCCTGGGGGAAAAATTAAATCGCGGATTTTGGCGAAAAGTCGGCGTTTTTTTGTTGCTCTGGAGCCTCATCCACCTTTTTCCACCAGCTAGGCCCGGTCGCGGGCGCCGTCAAATCCAGGGCTTGTCCCATTTCTGGCGTGGCCAGGGGGATCGCCCGGGCCGCTGCCAGAGCGGCGATGCGGTCGAAGGGCTCGTGCCAGGGGTGCAGACTCAGGTCGAAGGTGCCGTTATGCACCGGCATCAACACCTTGCCCTTCAAATCGATAAAGGCTTGCAGGGTTTCTTCCGGCTGCATATGAACATCCGGCCATTGCTGGTTGTACGCACCGGTTTCCAGCATGGTTACGTCGAAGGGGCCGTACTTGGCGCCGATCTCCTTGAAACCCGCGAAATAACCGGTGTCGCCGCTGAAATACACCTTCAGATCGCGGTGCTGGATCACCCAGGATGCCCACAGGGTGGAATTGCCGTCGCTCAAGCTGCGTCCGGAGAAATGCTGGGCCGGCGTGGCCACCAGATGCACGCCGCGAATATCGGTCGACTCCCACCAGTCCAGTTGACGCACCTTGGCCGCACCCACGCCCCACTCGATCAGGCGGTCGCCGACACCCAGGGGCGTGATGAAATGCTCGGTCTTGGCCGCCAGCGCCAGGATCGCGGCGTAATCGAGGTGGTCATAATGGTCGTGCGAGAGGATCACCGCCTTGATAGGCGGCAGCTCGGCAACGCTGATGGGCGGCTTGTGAAAACGGGCCGGGCCGGCCCATTGCACCGGTGAGGCACGCTCGGAAAACACCGGGTCGGTGAGGTAGAACTCGTTGCTGAACTTCATCAGCAAGGTGGAATGGCCGAGGCGGAACAAGGTATTGTCCGGCGCGGCCAGCAGCTGGGCTTTGGTGAGCGTCTGGACCGGGATCGGCCCGCGGGGCACGGTGTCGGGGCGTTTGCCCGTCAGGAAAGTCCAGAAGATGCCGATCATCTCCAGGGTGCCCTGCTTGTGCATCGCGACCGGATTGTGGAACTTGCCGTCGCGGTATTGGGGCGAGGTACGGGCCGCGCTGTCGTCGGCGTAGGTGCAGTAAGTCATAAGCAAGGTTCCGATCAAAAAGGTGCCGAGGAGAAGACGTTTCATGGGAGCGCCGTGTGGAATGTACACTACACAGTGTAGTTTCATTTTTTGGAAAAGTAAACTACTCGGTGTAAAATCATTCCATGAGCACTCCAACCCGCCTGACCGACCGCAAGCGCCTCGCCATCCTGGCCGCCGCGGCCGAACAATTCCGCACCCTGGGCTACGAAGCGGCCAGCATGGACAGCATCGCTGCCGTGGCCGGCGTGTCCAAGCGCACCGTCTACAACCACTTTCCCAGCAAGGACGATTTGTTTGGAGAAATGCTGGTGCAGTTGTTCGCGCGCAGCGCCGCCGACCTGGACCTGCCCTACCGCAAGGATCAGGGCTTACGCGAACAGCTGACCCAGCTAATGACCATCAAGATCGAGGGCCTGGCGGATCAGGATTTCCTCGATCTGGCACGGGTGGCCATCGGCGAAGCCATGCATGCGCCGGAACGGGTGCGCCCGATCGTGGCGCGCATGAATGAACGCGAGGAAGGGGTGACGGGCTGGATCCGGGCGGCCCAATTGGACGGCAAGCTGAAACCGGGCGACCCGGTGTTCGCTGCCACCTTGCTGCAGGGACAAATCAAGACCATGGCCTTCTGGCCCCAGGTCGCCATGGGGGCGCCGCCGCTGGCGCCTGAACTGCGGGCTCAGGTGGTCGAGGCCGCCGTGAGCATGTTCCTGTCCTACTTCGGCCAGCCCGGGCAAGGCGCCTAGCCGAAGCAAGCGGCGTAGATCGGCGGCAACGTCGTCGAGATGGTGTGCCAGTTGTTCCCGCCGTCGGCGGAACTCCAGGCGCCGCCGCTGGTCGACGCCATCAAGAGCCCCAGGCCTTCCGCGTCCACCGCCAGGCCGTGGCGATACACCAGGTCGTAGCAATGTTCCTGCGGCAAGCCAGCGCGCAAGGCCGTGAACGTCTTGCCGCCGTCGCTGCTTCGCGTCACGGCCAGGCTGGCACCGACCGGAATGCGGCGCTGGTCGGCAATGGCCGGCGCGAACCAGGCCGTGCCGCCGTCGCGCGGGTGGGCCGCGACGGCGAAACCGAAGTTCGACAGCGCGGCATCCGTAATTTCCTGCCAATTGACGCCATTGTTTTCCGAGCGCCAGATGCCGTTGTGATGCTGGCACCAGAGCACGTCGGGATTGCCCGCGCAGCGCACGATGCGGTGCGGATCCTGCACCGCTTCATTCTCGTTCAGTTCCGGCGGCATGTAGTCGGCGCGCATGCCGGTGGCGCTGACCCGCCAGCTGGCGCCGCCATCCTCGGTGCGCCAGACGCCGCCGCAGGAAACGCCCACCAGCACATGATCGCTATTGCGCGGGTCCACGCAAATGCTGTGGATGCCTGGCACGTCGTAGCCGCCGCCAAACCATTCCTTGCGCTGCGGTATGTCCCACAAGGCTTGCACCAGATTCCAGGAGGCGCCGCGGTCGGTCGACTTGAACAGGCCGCCCGGCAAGGTACCGGCCCACAAGACGCCAGGCTGGTCCGCGCCCCCCGGCTCGAGTGACCAGATCAGCCTGTTTTTCCACTCGACCGTATCGCTGCTGTCTTCCGGCTTGAGCGGATAGGCGGGTGCGGCGATCTCGGTCCAGCTGTCGCTGCCGGCATCGCGCCGGTGCAGCTTGACCCCGAAGTGGCCCAGGTTGAGGGCCGCGTACAGGCTGCCGTCGCGCGGATCGGCCAGGGCGATCGAGACCGGTTCGCCCAGAAAATGAATGGGCCCGACTTCCCAGCGGCCCTGCGCCCTTTGCAGTTCGAACAATCCCTTGCGCGTCGAAAGGAAAGCGCGTTCACTCATGTCAGCCTCCGGAAAGAGCTTGCAGTACATAGACGGTACTGTCGGGTTGCAGGGGATCAGTCAGCAGGCGCCGCTCGCTGCTGCGGCGACCGTCGATAAAGATGACGACGTTCTCGCGCAGATGGCCCTGGTCATCCAGGACATAGCTGCGCAGAAGGGGATTGAGGGCAAACGCGCTCTCGAGGCCGGCGCGCAGCTCCCCGGCCGCGGTATCGACCTGCGGCACGTCGGTGAAACGCGCGAGCTGCTGTGTGAAGATAAGGCGCGCCATGGCGTCCGATCAAGGCTGGTGGTCAAGCGGAAAACACTGCGTTGACAAGCTTGCATCGGCGTCGATTTTAGCGCGGATCGCCCGGCCTGTCGCCCCCTGGCCTAGAATGGATGCCTTACCTTCAAGCGGAGACCCGGCATGCCGATCAAACCCGAAGAACTGGCTGCATTGATGCTGGAAGTAGAGACCGAGGATCCCATCGATTTCGCCGACTTGCCCTTTGGCGAGAACGAGCTGCGCGAGCTGGTCGCCGCGCATTTGTGCGAGATGGCCGCCGCCATGGAAAATTTCAGCACCGAGGACAGGTTGCTGACCTTGCTGGCGGTGTCGGCCAAGCTGGTGCTGGAAAACCTGGTGCTGCACCTGCAATTGCTGCGCCGCCATGGCTTGCCGGTCAGCGACAGCGTTGAAGGCTTGCTGTCACGCCTGCGCAAACCGGGCACCGAACTCTAGTCTCACTCACCCAGCAATCCCGGGCGCTGTGCACTGAGGCCCAGGCAGCTGATGTCCTCGAAGGCACCATAGGTCGGTGACGCAGGGCGCAGCTTGCCGCACAGCTCGGGAACGGTGGAGGCGGAACGCGCGCGACGCAGCACGCGCTGGTTCCAGCGCAAGTCCAGGCGGTCCGGATCGGCGAACATGGTGCGCAGCGGGCCGCCGCGCAAGATCACGCCGGCCAGCGAGGACGCCAGGTTATCGACCTCGGTCACGGCGGCATCCTTGCTGGCGGCGATGCGTCCGTCGACCAGGTTGCCTTCGACCAGGGCGCTGGTCTCCGGATAACGCAGCATGATGCCGGCGGTCCTGACCAGGGTATTGTGAGTGACCTCGCTGGCGGCGGCGCGGTTGAGATAAATGCCCTCGTCGGAACAGGCGGCGATCAGGTTGGCCGCGATCACGCCGCCGCTCTGCTCACTGGCGCATTGACGGTCGCGGCAATACGGCGCCCCCGTGCCGCCGCCCCCCAGCGACAAGCCGACCCGCGTGCCCGGCGTGCCGCGCAGGCGGCTTTCGCACAGCACCACATTGCGCTCGAAACGGTTGGCGGCGCCCGCCCCCTTGGCAAAGGCGCCGTAGCTGGTGTGATCGCCCCCTCCCTTGATGAAATCGGCAATCAGGTTGGCGCGCACGGTCCAGCCGCTGGCGCCGACCAGGTCGATCAGGGTGACGGCGTTGGCGGTGTTGCGCACGCTGCTGTTGCGGATGGTGTTCGCTTCGATCAGGCCGCCATCGGGGAAGAGTCCGTCCGCACCGTTGATCTTGAAGTGGGCGTTGAAATCGACGATGGTGTTGTTGCGTGCGACAAAGCCGGTCGCGCCCTTGACCACGTGGAAGGCGTGTTCGCAGTCACTATGATCCCGGCACACACCGCGGATGTGCAGGTTCTCCACGGTCCAGCGCGGCGCCTGCACAACAATACCCTCTAACAGATCGAATTCCAGGAACACCGTGCCCGGAACGCGGGCACGCAACGTCACGCCGGCTGCGCTGCTGGTGCGCAGCGACTTGCGGCCCAGCGCCTGGCTCGAAAAGCGGTAGGTGCCGGGGGCGAACACGATCACCTGGCCGGCCCCGGCAGTAGCGATGGCGTCGGCAGCCGATGCGGCGCTGTCGACCACGATACGGTGGGCGCTGACATTGCCCTGGGTGCCGGCGGGCGGGGCTTGTGCGCCAATGGTCAAAGGCATGGCGGGCAGCGCCGGGGCCTGGGCCTGAACAACAGTGGGCGGCCAGAGCACGGCCAGCAGGAACAGGGACAGGGACAGGGACAGCAGTTTCATCGGATTTCCGGCAAGGGGAGCTGCCGGATTATCCCACGCCTGGCCTGGCTTACACCCCGCTGCGGCCCAGGCGGCCCAGCATGCACAAGAGCATTGGCCACACGCCGCTGTCGCGCACGTGGCGCATCAGCTTGTTCGCGCGGGCGTGGGGCGGTTCGGCTCGGACGCCTGCGGGGGCGGCGGCAAACAAGTTGCGTTCGGCAATGCGCTTGAGGTTATCCGCGTGCCAGACCCGCTCGATCGCCGCGGCATGCACGCCGTCTGCGAGGCAATCGTCCACCTTGATGGCGGCAATGGCGGCGTGCACGGCACTGCCGGGATGGCGGGCGCGCGCCTGCATCACCTGTACACCGAGCTTTCTGAGATAGATGCCGGCCTGTTCGAGCGTCGCGCTGCACTGCGCACCGACATGGGCGGGCACCAGTTGCCGCACGCCGCGCCCGCGCAGATGGGTCAGCGCGCGCAGGGCATCGTCCGGTGCACGTTCGCCAAGCAGCGCGATACCGCCGATGATGCGGTCGCCCACGAACTGCAGTTCGCCGGAAGCCGCTTCGACCACCACCTCGTCCGCATTGCCGCCGACCGAGGGGAGGAAATCGAGCTGGTGGCGGCCCCAGGTCAGGCTGCGGCCAGCACCGTACTTGGCGGCGGTGTCGATGTGCGCGCCGCGAAAGACATGCAGGCCGGCGTCAAAGCCCTGGGCGCTGTGCGTCAGGATCAGGCGTTCGATGGTCAAGCCCAGGTCGCGCTCGAGATAGTCGCGCATCTCGATGGCGTCATATTCGCTGGCGAGGGCGTCAAGCAGCAGCACCCGTTTGCCGTCCACGAAGGCGGTCGCCAGCGCGGCCAGGCTGTCGCCGCGAAACAGGAGGATGTCCGAGCTGAGGTAGTCGATGCGCATGGTGCTGCTCCTTGATGAAGTGATGGCTTCATCTTAGGCAGGAGGACCTGGCCCGACAAACGATCGTTTCTCCGGCTCAGATGAATAAAACTTATCTGATAGACTGGAGGGATTGCATCTTTCAACAGGAGCGGGACCGCATGGTGGCCAGGCAAAATCCTCCCTTGATCGCGGCGCGCAGCTTCGAAGCGGCGGCGCGGCACAAGAGCTTTCTCAAGGCGGCGGAGGAGTTGAACGTGACGCCTACGGCCGTCAGCCACCAGGTGCGCCGGCTGGAAGACTTCATGGGGCAGGCGCTGTTCGTGCGCCTGAACCGCGCGGTCGAATTGACAGCGGCCGGCGCGGCGCTGGCGTTGACCCTGCAGGATATTTTCGTGCGGCTGGAAACGGCGCTCGATCCGCAGCGGCACCAGGCCAGGTCCACCATCCTCATCAGCGTGCTGGCATCGCTCGCGGCCAAATGGCTGGCGCCGCGCTTGCCCGATTTCGAAGCGCGCTATCCGCAGTGGCAGGTCAGGCTGGATGTGGCCGACGAGCTGACCGACTTCACTTCGGGACAAGTGGATATCGCGCTGCGCTACGGCGCGGGCAAGTATCCGGGCCTGCATGCACGGCGCTGGATGAGTGCCAAGGTTTTTCCGGTTTGCAGCCCTGCCCTGCTGCGCAAGGCGCCGCTGGACAAACCCGCGGACCTGCGGCGGCATACCTTGATTCACAACGAAATCGTCGCGCCAAAAGGGCGTCCGCCAAGCTGGACTGACTGGCTGCGTGCGGCGGGTGTGGACCGCATCAACGCCGAGCGAGGTCCCTTGTTTTGCAATACCTACATGGCGCTGGAGGCGGCGGCGGCCGGACATGGGGTCGCGCTCGCGCCCGCGCCGATGGTCGAGGGCGATCTCGCGAGTGGACGGCTGGTCAAGGCGCTGGACATGGAGATGGAAAATCCGTATGCGTTCTGGATTGTTTGTCCCAAGCAGAATTTACAGGATGAGAAGATCAAGACCTTGACCGCGTGGTTGATGCAGCAGGCGAAGGCCGGAAGATAAGGGGCGTTGTGAATCAAACGCCTGCATCACACCGCATGTGATCTTGAATGGATGCACACCACGAACCGTAGGGTGGATGAGCGCACAGCGCGTAATCCACCATGAGCCGCCGCAGACGCATGAGGCTTGCGGTGCGAGACGCCCTGGCCTGCGGTCCTGTTAAAGACACGCGATTCATGCCTCTCGACGGATCATGGTGGATTACGCGCTTCGCGCTCATCCACCCTACGGATCTTTGCCCGCTTACTGTTACGGCGTTGATGTTTCGCTGCCGCGGGCTCCTAATGCCCCGGATGCATGACCACCTTGATGCAGAACCGTAGGGTGGATGAGCGCAAAGCGCGTAATCCACCATGAGCCGATGCACACGCATGAGGCACGCGGTGTAAGGCGGGACGGCCTCGGGTTATATTCAACACGCGAAATTCATACTTCTCGACGGCTCATGGTGGATTACGCGCTTCGCGCTCATCCACCCTACGGTTCTCACTGTGCACCCAGTCAAAAGCGACGCAGTAAAAGTCGGCAAACAAAAAACCGTAGGGCGGATGAGCGCTCTGCGCGTAATCCACCATGAGCCGAAGAAGACGCTCGAGGCTTGAGATGTGAGGCGTGCCGGCCACTAAGCATATGAAAGACACGCGATTCATGCTTCTCGACGGATCATGGTGGATTACGCGCTTCGCGCTCATCCACCCTACGGATCTTTGCCCGCTTACTGTTACGGCGTTGATGTTTCGCTGCCGCGGGCTCTTAATGCCCCGGGTGCATGACCACCTTGATGCAGTGGTCCTGCTTGTGCTTGAACATCTCGTAGGCTTGCGGTGCGTCGTCCAGGTCCATGTGGTGTGTAATGATGGCCGAGGGATCGATGTCGCCGTTGACGATGCGCTCCAGCAGGGGCTGCATGTAGCGCTGCACGTGGCATTGCCCGGTGCGGATCGTTAATGAACGATTCATCACGGAGCCGAACGGTATCTTGTCGCTGAAACCGCCGTAGACACCGGGCACTGATACCACGCCGCCGTTGCGGCAACTGAGTATGGCCTCGCGCAGCGCTGTCGGCCGGTCCGATTCCATCCGCATGGCTTGCTTGATCCGGTCATACGCATAGGTGATACCGGCGCCGTGCGCTTCCATGCCGACCGCGTCAATGCAGGCGTCCGGCCCACGGCCGCCTGTCATCTGGCGCAAGGCATCGATCACGTCGACCTCGTCAAAGTTGAGCGTTTCGGCCTTCGACAGCGTGCGCGCCATCTCGAGCCGGTCCGGATAGTGATCGATGGCGATCACCCGCTCCGCACCCTGCAGGTAGGCGCTTTGCATGGCGAACTGCCCCACCGGTCCACATCCCCACACGGCCACGACGTCGCCTGGCTTGATGTCGCAGCATTCGGCGGCCATATAGCCAGTCGGCAGTATATCGGACAGAAACAGGACTTTTTCGTCCGAAAGGTCGGGCGGCACGACCAGCGGCCCGATATCGGCGTAGGGCACACGCGCATATTCGGCCTGGCCGCCCGCGTAACCGCCCGTCAGGTGCGAGTAGCCGAAGATGCCGCCCGTTGCATGGCCCCACATCTTTTCGGCCAGGTGGGCATTCGGATTGGAGTTCTCGCACACCGAGAACAGCTTTTGTTCACAGAAGAAGCAGCGCCCGCAGGAGATGGGAAAGGGTACCACCACGCGGTCGCCGACCTTCAGGCGCTTGACATTGGGACCGGTCTCGACAACCTCGCCCATGAACTCGTGTCCCAGGATGTCGCCCTGCTCCATGGTCGGCACGAAGCCGTTGTACAGGTGCAGGTCCGAGCCGCAGATGGCCGTCGATGTAATCTTGACGATCGCGTCACCCGGATTAAGGATGGTCGGGTCGGGCACGTTCTCGACCCGCACATCGCGCGGGCCATTCCAGCAGGTTGCTTTCATTGGATAGTCCTCCAGAGTGGCCGCCCCGCAGGACGGCAATGCATCAGTTCTCGATTTTTTTGCGCATCAGCATGGACTTGAGGCTGCGCTTGCCCGCGGGCTGACCGTGGGTGGTGGAAATTTCCTCGGTCTCGATCAGTTGCTTGAAGCGCCGCAGGTCTTGCTGCACCTGGATCGACGGTTCTTCGCCGAACAGTTTGGCGACCATGGCGCCAGCGCGTCCGGCCGGGGGCTGGTAGGTCAGTTGCACCTGCACCACCGTGCCGCCCTTGGATGCCGGCGTGAAGCGGATGGTGCCGGCATTGTCGACATCGGCCCCTTCCACCGAGCGCCAGCCCAGCAGCTGCCCGGGTTGATCTTCGGTGATCTCGGCGTCCCATTCGACCGTGCGCCCGGCCGGCGCCCGTGCCACCCAGTGCGAGCGCCGCTCGTCGGTGGCCGTGACCGATTCCAGGTGCTGCATGAAGGTCGGCAAGCGTTCCAGGTCGCGCCAGAAGCGGTAACATTCTTCCGGGGGGCGGTTGATGCTGACCGCGCACTGCACGCGCTGCCCGCTCTCAGGTCCGGCCAGCGCCTGGCTCGAGGGGGTGATGCGTGGAGGATTGCCGGCGCGCAGGTCCACCGCGCCGATGGAGGCCAGGCTCATGGCCGTGATGGCCAGTCGCCGCCGGTCGGCATGCGGGCTGGCGGCGGCGACCCCGACAATGCCCATGTCCATCGCGTCGCCGGCCACGCGCGACCAGCGCCACACCTGATTGTCAGGCTGCTTGAGCAGGCCGATACCGCTGACCAGCTCGCGCACGCCCATCATGCGCATGACCATCGGCCATTCCGGCATGCCGGCCGCACGCGCCATGGCGCGCGGCGCCAGCAGGCCGGCCAGGCCAAGTCCAACACTGAGCCAGCCCAGCGCCACGCCCAGGCGCACTTCGCTTCCGTCGTGCAGTGCCGCTTGTCGCCCGTCGCGGGACTGAACTGGATGCGGATGGCCGTCGTCCTGCCTGTCTTGTGACAAGTCGGGATACTGCCAATGGCCGGAACGTGCCCCGCGCGGTGTCGCTTCGATCCTGTTTTCCATGTCTTCTCCTGGCAAGAGTGCCGCCTGCCCGGCTGGAGGCCGGCGGCTGGGTGAACATGAAAATTAGGCCACGAGGGCGCGCGCTGGTTCCCGGGTTTGAGAAATGTTCAAGATGCCCGGGGCGCAGTTTGCGTCAGATCAAACAAACGCCAGAAAACGGAGGAATTACATCGCCACGCGGCGGAAGGATTGGTCGATCCACGCCACCTGGGTGCGCACGATGCACAACCACCAGCACAGCAGCAGAGTGCCGCCAAGAATGATCACATAACGCAATTCCGGCGCCAGCCTGGCCAGACCCATGGTGGCCAGCGCGACATTGAGCACCTGCAGGAACACGCGGTGCATGACGAAGGAACCGAGCGCGAACTTGCCGACCAGCTCAATCGGTGCGGCGCCGAACGACGGCCCGCCCAGTTTGACCAGGTGGGCGATCCAGTACATCCAGGCGAATTTGGATGCCGCGCTCAGGCTGCCCACGAACACCGAGCTGGCATACGAAGGCGGCCCGTAGGAGGTCAGGTAGACCAGGATCTGGGTGGCCATCAGCCCACCCATGGCAATGCGCCAGTGCTCGTTGTTGTGGTTGCGCAGCATGCCCAGCCAGATGCCGATGCAGCCGTTGAGGAAGAAGGGCAGGACCGGAAAGCCGCCCAGGCCTTCGAGCATGAGAAAACGCACGATCCACCAGGACGCGTACGGTGAATCGCCAAGGGCCGCGGCCGACATTGAGGCCAGCAGGCGCGCCGCGACGAGCACCGCCAGCACATTCCAGGGTTCGCGCCGGGTCACGCGCGACAGGTAGACGCCGCAGACCACTACCAGCGCGGTCGGCAGCAGTACGCCGGAGATGGTCCAGGCGGTCGTGAGCGTCACCATGCCCCACCACCAGGCCAGGGTGAACACGTTCGACAAGTGCCCGCCCATGGCTTCGCGCAGGACTGCAAATACGGTATTGGAAATAAGCATGACCAGCAGGATCTGGCCGGCGCGCCGGGTCAGCGCCCGTTCGACCGCCTCCAGATCGGTGCGCGACCCGCACAGAAAGCCGACGCTAAAGCCCGATAACACGACGAACACCTGGGTGGCCCAGCCGCTGGGCAGCCAGCCATCGGAAAACAGCCAGTGCTCGGGACCGATGCCGGCCAGGGTCAGCGCATGTGTATTGGCCATCAACACAAACAGCAGACCCCGGCAGAGGTCGATATTGGCAGCGCGCTTGGCCGTTGACGCGGGGCGTACTGCAGGGCTGCGCGAGAAAAACATAATCAATTCGCTTGGTGTAATTGATAATATTTTAACATGCCTACTATTTGTCTCAGGAAAAAAATGACCCGACTGTTGCAATGCAGCACAGGCCCTCCCGCTGTACTTAGCGGCGCAAGCGCCGCAGCACGCCTCCCGCCATCTGCTTCAGATCATGGAAGAACGGCGCGCGATCCTTCCATTCAAACACATAATATTTGCTGCGGGGGCGAATGAAATCGGCGACGTAGCCAGCCAGGGCAGGCAGGCGTGCGAACGCGACCTGGCGGTCTGCGATGCGGTCCTGCTGGAACAGGATGCGCAGCAGGCGCTTGGTTTCCGGAATCATGAAGCGGCAGCGCACCCCCGCCCGGTAAGCCGGCTGGACAACTTGCTCCCCTAGCCCGAACAGGCGGTACATCAGCCATGGAAACTGGGCACCGGCATGATAGGCCAGCGGCAAGCTGCCCCAGAAGCGGCCATTGATTTCCATCAGCGCCGATTCGCCCGTAGCCGGGTCGTGGCGGTACTCGACCATGGCGATCCCTTCCCAGTCCAGCTCGCGCAGCAGCGCCACCGATCTGGCCATCTGATCGGCGTGCACCTCGGCGCCGACCGATTCGCACAGGCTGGAAAAGCCGCCTTCGGGCGGCCACTCGTGTACGCGGCGGTGCTGGAAAGTGGCATGCGCCACGCCATTTTTCATCAGCACGAACTGGCCCAGGCCGTAACCGGCGCAGTATTCCTGGATCAGCGGATACAAGCCGGTTTTCTCGTAGGGCCGCAGGTAGTCGAGCAGCTCGGCGCGGCTGTAGCAGTAATGGGTCTTGTCGAGCCGGCAGCCGGCGGCCGACAGCGCGCGCACCACCTCATTCGGGTTGGCCCATTTGAGCACGACCGGAAAACGCAGTTCCGACCCCACTTTCTCCGCGTCAGCCATGCTCGCCACCTGTTCGGTGCGCGGCACGCGGATGCCGACCTTTTCAGCCGCCGCGTAAGTCTGTTCTTTATTCAGTACGCTGGCCATGCGGGCCTGGTCCGCGAACATCAGGCGAAAGCCCGACAGGCGTTCGCGATGGCGGTTCAGCAGGGTGATGTCGCTCTCTGAAATGGCGAACAGGCAGGCCTCGCCCAACTCGCGTCCCAGCGCCACCAGCTGGTCGATGACCGCCTCGGGTCCGTTGGCGCGCACAATGCCGCGCGCCAGATAGCGCGAGGCCATGCCGATGGCGCCGGCCGACCAGCCGATGCCGGTCACCGGCACGCCGTGCTGGCCAAGGTCGCGGATGATGGTCAGGCCGATCGGCGTATCGATGCCCAGCACGACGGCCGGCAGCAAGGCAGCGCCCATTCAGCCCCCTGCCTGGCGCGGCGCCAGCGCCGGCGTCACGCCGCGCTTCCACGGACGCGATTCGGTCAGCTTGAGCAGCAGGGCGTGGATGGCGCGCCGCAAGTGGCCGCGCTTGTGCTCCGTGAGTGAACCGATCACGTACACGGCCAGCAGGGTCGCCGCCATCACTTCGGCGTAGAACACGTAACCTTTGGGGTCGCCGTTGATCAGGGCCGCGAAAAACTGCAGCAGCGGCTGATGCAGGATGTACAGCGAGAAGGTGAAGGATGCAATCCAGCGGATCGGCTTTTCCAGCGCCAGCAGTGGTGCGGAGAAGGCAGGCGCAATCGCACGGAAACCCACGAAGTTGGCTGCGATGACCAGCGCCAGCAGATAGTCGGTGATAAAGAACTTGGAGAACGCGGCCTGGTGATGCCACTTTTCGCCGATCAGGTTCAGCAGCATCTGGCTACCGACTTCGGTCATCTGGTAATGCTGGAACAGCATGTACAGCGGCCAGGACGCTAGGAACAAGACCCAGCCCAGCGCCGGTCCCACGGCATTGAGCGCGCGCGAACGGTGCAGCACCACGCCCAGGATCCAGATCGGCGCCAGCACCAGGATTTTCGGGCCGAGGAACAGCAGCGTGGCGCCGGTCAGCCAGATGCGCGGCTGGCCGCGCGTGAACGTCACCATCGCGAACAGCGCGTAGTACCACATCTCGTAGCACAGCGACCAGTAAGGCACGTTCGAGAACGACATGATCGACAGGTTCCAGATCTCGTTCAGGTAGGTCAGGCTGGTGAAGATGCGCACCGCGGCCAGGCCGTGGGTGGTCTTGTCGACATAAAACTGCGGCGCCATCGCCTCCCCCGCCATATCCAGCAGGGGGCACATCAGCACCACCGGAATGGCCAGCGAATAAAAGCGCGACAGGCGGCTGGACCAGTAATCGAGCGGTTCCTTTTCGCGCGTGGCGGTGATGTAGGAAATCACATAGCCGGACAGGACGAAGAACACGATCACGGCGGCATGGCCGTGATCGGAGAACGGCAACACCTGCTCGCTGATGTTGCGCATGTTGGAGTGGTAGATCACGACCAGCAGCGACGCCAGGAAGCGCACCAGGTCGAGGTAGATCGAGAACTCTTTTTTCATTGCGCGCCCGCCTGCGCCTGGTGGCCGCCCGCATCCTTCAGGCGCGCATGCGGCAGGGTCTTGGCCAGATTGATCGTGGCCTGGCGCACGCGCGCGAAGCAAGTGTCGAAATAGCCGTCGCTGAGCGTAAAGGGATCGTGCAGATGCGGCATCAGCGGCTCATTCCACAGGCCCAGCAACGCCACGCGCACGTCGCTGCGGCCCTTCAGGCGGCGCCGCAGTTCGTGCGCCTGGCGCACTTCCATCACCAGGAACAGGTCGCCCGGCTGCACTTCGAAATCGCTCCAGTCGGTGGCGCGATGCTCGCTCATCTCGGCGCCGAGGCGGCGCGCGGCGTCGACGGCGGCATCGGGCGAAGCCGCGCCGGTGCTGGTGGACAGTCCGAGCGAGGCCACATTCAGGCCCAGTTCGCGCGCCACCTGGTGGCCGTAGGCGCTGCGGCAGATGTTACCGAGGCAGACAAAGACCACGCGCCGCACCGTCTCCGGATCCTTCAGGCGGAAGTCCTCGAGCCTGCCGGCACTCAGTTCGGCGCGCGCCAGCACGGCGCGGACCAGGCCGCGCCAGGTGCCGTAACGGCGGTTGATGGTTGCGATCATTCTGCTTTTCCTTTAATGCGGTGTCGGTGCTGCGATGTCGTACTGCGAGGTGTTGCTGCCGTCTTAATGACTGCGGCCCAGGGCCCAGTTGCCATAGCGGTCGTAGGAGACCTGGGTCGCCATACGCATCACGCTCTGTAGCAGGCCACCTTCGAGCAGGGGATTGGGAGCGGCGTCCACTTCGTCCGCGGCCGGGCGGCTGGCCGCACCCAGGCCGGTGGCGGCGAAGCGCTCGCGGTTGGCGTCCAGGTAGCGGCACAGCTTCTGCAAGCGGCCCTGGTTGACCGCGTGGCGGCGCGCCGGCGCACGTCCCAGGTCGCGGCTCTGCACATATTCGAATGGGTGGGTCAGGATCACCACCAGCGGCACGCCGGCGCGCTGGGCCTGGTCGAGCAGCTTGCGCGTTTCGGCGAAGCTGGTGCCGGCGATGGTCAGGGTCTTCAGGTGGCGTTTGCTGCCGATGCGCCAGTCGGCAAAGGTCAGCACCGGGCACTCGACGACGCCGTGACGTGTGTGGCGGCCCGCGTACATCTGGTAATTGGCGTCGCCGCTGTCGTAGATTGCCAGGCCCACGTTGGAACTGTAGGGAATCCCGGTGCGGGCGATGGCCTGGTACAGATTGTCGTCGTGCTGCAGGCTGCCGCTCCTGAACACGGTCGGCGCGGGCAGGCCCCAGTCCTTGAAGTTGGCGATGCCCTGGCCGATCAGGGAGGCCGAATCGTCGATCGCACGGCCGGCGAAATCGTCCTGGCGCGGATTGGCCCGCACCCTTGCCTGCCAGTCGCCATGCTGGAATACCGACCAGCAAGGGTGCACGTGCAGCTGCAGTTCGTGGCCGGCCTGTTCGATGCGGCGCAACGCGGGGCGCATCGGATCGTCGCTGAAGTAGTAGCGGTGCAGCGCCTCGACGAAGAAGGTGGCGGTGACGTTATTGGCGCGGAAGGTCTCCAGCATGAAGCCCAGGCCCTGCGACTGGCCGTCGACATCGCAGTACACCATCGGCTCGGCGACCGGACGCAGGTTCGCGTCGGCGAAGGCGCCGGCGATCGAAAATTCCGTGTCGATGGTGATGCAGACCTGGGTGCGCATGCTGTTGTGTGCCCGTATTGAGTTGCCCGGTGAGCCGTCATTCCCGCGAAGGCGGGAACCCATAGCACGGCCGATTAGTGTTTCGGCTTGCCAGCACCGCGGTGTCAATCAGGTGCTATGGATTCCCGCCTGCGCGGGAATGACGGATCTGAGTATGGGGTTTACCGAATCTTTACCTCAGTGCGCCTCGTGCTGCTTGAACCACTGCTCCATCATCATCAACACCCACACCATGGTGCCGTGATAGCCCGCGTGCTCGTTCAGATGCTGACCCACCAGCTGGTCGATGAATTCGCCGCGCACGATCTTGCGTGCCTTCAGATCGGTCAGGCTGTCCGTGGCCAGCTGCTGGAGCGGCTTGTGGTGCTGCAGCCAGACTCCGAACGGCAGCCCGAAACCGTGCTTTTGCTTGGTGATGATCTCGTTCGGCAGGAAGCCCTTGAGCGCCTCCTTGAAGAACCAGCGCAGCTGGGTGCCATTCAGCTTCTGCTGCGGCGTCAGGCGGCTGGAAAACGCCACCATCTGATCGTTCAGGAAGGGAAACGCCACTTCCAGCCCGGCCAGCTCGCAAGCCTTGGCGACCTTCGGCAAGTCGTTGTCGGCCAGGGTCACTTTCAGGTCCAGCTCCAGCATGCGGTTAATCAGGCTGGTCGCCTCGCTCTTGCCATAGGTATGCGTCAAGCCCTTGAGCGGCTGGCCGATGTCGGCGCCCGCCAAAAACTCCGACGTGAACACCTGCGATGGGCCATAGCGGCCCAGCAGGTTGTAAGTCTCCAGGCGCGCCGGCATCGGCACATTGGCCTGTTCGATATAGCTGCGCGCCTTGCGCACCACCTTCAGCAAGCCGCCGCCGGGGAAGTGGAACACAGCCGGTTCCAGCAGCGCTTTTTTCACCAGCGAAGGCACCATGTCGTAGCGTGCGAACACGTGCTGCTTGGAGTAGCGCTCGTTGCCGCCGAAAAGCTCATCGCCGCCGTCGCCGCCGAAAATGCGCTGCACGCCATCGGCCTTGGCCATCCTGGCGCAGTAGAAGCCCGGCACCGCCGAGGCATTCCCGAAAGGCTGGTCGAACACGCCGGCGATCTGCGGGATCGCGGCGACCACGTCGTCCGGGGTCACATAATATTCGTGGTGGGCGGTGCCGAAATGGCGCGAGGCGATGCGCGCATATTCCATCTCGTCGTAGCCCTGGGCTTCGAAACCGATCGAGTAGGTCTTGGCCGCGCCGCCCGCTACTTCGCACATCACGCCGGCGATGGTCGAGCTGTCGGTGCCGCCCGAGAGAAAGGCGCCCACGGGACGGTCGCCCATCGCTTCGCGCACGCTGCTGCGCAGGGTCTCGCGGAACTCCTGCTGCAAGTCGGCGAAGGACTTTGCGCCGCTCTCGTCGAACCGCATGCGCCAGTAAGCCTTGGTCTCGACCCGGCCTTTTTTGAAGTGCAGGTATTCGCCCGGCAGCAGGCGCTGCTGGTTCTTGTACACGGTCCCGGGACTCGGGATCATGTGGAAGTAGGCGTAGTTGTACAGCCCCTGGGGATCGATCTGGGCCGGCGTCAGGGGATGGCGCTTGATGCTGTCGGCCGAGGAGCCGAACACAAGCGCCTCGCCCACCACCTGGTAGGTCAGGGGCGCGATGCCCATGCGGTCGATCGCCAGCAGCGCTTCGCCGGCCGCTTCGTCGATGATGCACAGCGCGAAAGCACCCGACAGCGCAGCGAGCACCTGCTGGGCGCCGTCGCGCCAGCGCGAAGCCAGCACGCGCGCCAGGCCCTGGGCCGCGGCCTGTTCGGCCATGGCGGTGTCGCGCAGGCGCACGTCGCCCCACAGCGCCACCGTCAAGCCGTCCTGCTGGTATAGGTGGGCGCTGCCGGAAGCTGCCGCCACGGCGGCGGCGCTGCGGCTGCCGCTGAGCATCTGCACCGCGCTGGCGTCGAAACGCGCCAGCGGCGCACTCATCGCCTCGACCAGGACCCGGTTATCGGCGGCACTGGCGCCGTGTCCGACCCAACCGCACAAACCACTCATGAAGCCACCCCGGCCACACCACGCACAGCAGACGCCATTGTCATTCTCTCTTTAAATTGGTTCATGTCAGACCAGTACTTCGCGTGCACCGGGGTGGCTCAGGAATGCCACCGGGCTGGCCGACAGGCCGTAAGCGCCGGACTGGAACACCACCACCAGATCGCCCACCTGCGCCTTGGGCAGGTCCATGCGGTCGGCCAGCAGGTCCAGCGGGGTGCACAGCGGTCCGACCACCGATACTTTTTCCAGATCGCTCGATGCCATGCGGTTGCCGATGGCGACCGGGTAGTTCTTGCGGATCACCTGGCCGAAATTGCCCGACGCCGCAAGGTGGTGATGCAGGCCGCCGTCGGTGACGAGGTACACCTCGCCGCGCGATTCCTTGCGCTCGATGACGCGGCTGACGTACACGCCCGCCTCGGCCACCAGGTAGCGTCCCAGTTCGATCACGATTTTCGCCTCGGGCAGCGCCTTCTTCACGTCCGGCAGCAGGCGCGCCAGGTTGGCGCCGACCGCTTCCAGATCGAGCCGGCCTTCGCCGGGGAAGTAGGGAATGCCGAAGCCGCCGCCAATGTTCAGGCTCTTGACCGGACTCGGTGCGTCGGCCGCCAGGCGGATCGCCAGCGCGAAGGTTTTTTCGTGCGCTTCCTGGATCGATTCGGCCTTCAGGTTTTGCGAGCCGCTGTAGATGTGGAAGCCCTGGAAATCGAGTCCCAGTTCGCCGATGCGCTTCAATACCGCCGGCACCAGTTCAGTGTCGATGCCGAACTGCTTGGGACCGCCGCCCATCTTCATGCCCGACGACTTCAGTTCAAAGTCGGGATTGACCCGCACCGCCACTTTCGGCACCAGACCGAGGGCCTTGCCGGCCAGTGCGATGCGTTCCATCTCGGCGGCCGACTCCATGTTCAGCACAACGCCGGCGGCGATCGCGCAGGACAGGTCGCTGTCGCTTTTTCCCGGACCGGCGAAGCTCACTTCGGCCGGATCGACCGGGGTGTCGAGCGCCACGCGCTGCTCGCCGCCGGAAGCGATATCGAGTCCGTCGACCAGGCCCGCCATGTGCTGCACCACGGCCGGCATGGGGTTGGCCTTCATCGCATAGTGCAGGTGAATTTCCGGCGGCAGGTACTTGCGCAGTTCGGCCACCCGTTGCGTCAGTTTGCTGCGGTCGTAGGCGTAAAAGGGGGTGCTGCCGACCCGCGCGGCCAGGCGCGAAAGCGGCATGCCGCCGATGATCAGTTCATCGCCGTCGACGTCAAATTGCGTCAGCGGCGCGTGTTGGGGACGCGGGTTCACGTGTTCTGTTCCATGAAAGTGGTTTCGTACTGAAGGCTCAGCAGCTTGCGGTCGATCTTGCCGTTCGGGTTGCGCGGCAGGCTTTGCTCCGCGATGACGATTTTGGCCGGCCACATATACGAGGGCAGGTGCGGCTTGCAGGCAGCCAGCAGGCCAGCGTCGGTCAGTTCGGCACCCTCTTTCGGGTAGGCGATGACGACAATCGCCTGGCCCAGCACGGGATGGGATACGCCCAGCGCGGCCGCTTCGCCCACGTGCTCGCGCGCATAGACCACTTCCTCGACTTCGCTCGGGCTGACCCGGTAGCCGGACGTCTTGATCATCTCGTCGGCGCGCGTGATGAAGTACAGGAAGCCTTCTTCATCTTTACGCACGGTGTCGCCCGACCACACCGCCATCTCGGTCAGGATCAGGCCTTTTTGCGGTGACACGAAAGGCTTGAAGCGCTCCGCCGTCTTGGCCGGATCGTTCCAGTAACCCAGTGAGACCAGCGCGCCGCGGTGCACCAGTTCACCCGGCTCGCCCGGATCGCATTCAGTGCCGTCGGGACGCAGGACCATCACTTCGGCGTTTGGGATGGCCTTGCCCATCGAATCGGGGCGGCGCTCCAGTTCTTCCGGCGGCAGATAGGTCGAGCGGAAGGCTTCGGTCAGGCCGTACATCAGGAAGGGGCGCGCACGCGGCAGCGCGGCGCGCAGGGCGTCCAGTGTCGGGCGCTGCATGGCACCGCCAGAGTTGGTCAGGTAGCGCAGGGTGCAGTCTTCCGGCCAGGGCAGTTGCGCGACCTGGATCCAGAGCGGCGGCACAGCGGCCAGGCCGGTGATTTTTTCGGCCACCACGGCTTTCAGGATGTCGCGCGCCAGCAGGTGGTTGATCAGCACCGCGGTCGCGCCCACCTTGAAGGAAGTGGTCAGCTGCGACAGGCCGTAATCGAAGCTCAGTGGCAGCACCGCGAGGATGCGGTCTTCCGGCGTGTTCTGCAGGTAGCTGGCGACGCTGTTGGCGCCGGCGACCATGTTGCGATGCGAGAGCACCACACCTTTCGGCTTGCCGGTGCTGCCGGAGGTGTACAGGATCGCGGCCATGTCGGTGTCGATGACGCGGTGCGGCGCGCGCGCGCCGGCCTGCGGCGCGGTGGCGCTGTCCCAGGCCAGCATGCGCACGCCGTCGACCGGCGCCACGGCGGAAAAGTCGCCGCCGCCGGTGACGATCACGGTACGCAGGTCCGGGCATGCGGTCAGGGTAGATACGAGCAGCTTGAGGCGGTCGGCGGAGGTCACCAGCACGCGCACATTGCAGTCATTGAGGATATAGCCGACCTGCTCGGGTTTGAGCAGCGGGTTGACCGGCACGAAGACCCCGCCCGCCGCGGCGGCGCCGAACATCGCCGCAACGTTCTCGACGTTTTTCTCGAGGTAGACCGCCACCCGTTCGCTGCGTGCAAGTCCCAGCGCCAGCAAGCCCTGGGCCACCGCGGAAACTCCCTCTGCCAGCGCCGCATAGTCGAGACGGCGCTGTCCGTACACCAGGGCTTCCGCAGCGGGCGCGCGGCGCGCGGAGTCAAAAATAAATTCGTGGATCAAGTCGCTCATGAACACCTTCTGTATCTGCCTGCTGTATCTGCCATCAAGTCTGTCGTGCTGTCTTCGTGTTCGCTGGTCCGGGCTCAAGCGAAACGGGTCGCTTTGCGGCTTGGCACGCAAGCATCTTTTGCGTCCCGCATCTTAACCCGAGGCAACCGCTGCCACAATCTTAACATTTTATAATTTATCCTTTACTTTGCACAACACCGTTACACTATAGAAGCAAGCACATGCCGCAGCGCACCAAAACCTACCCCAGAACGTGGCAAAACTACCCGATTTGATTGATTTTTCGACCAAGCATCTTTCCGCCGGGTTATACTATCGATGTATAAATTGAAACAGGCTAATGTCTTTTTTTAGCCACGCATACGGGAACTATGAGCACTTTCGATGTCGAAGACGGGATGACCGCCGGGGCCGCAGCGCCATCCGGACCACAGCAGGCTCCCGCCCCCGCTCCCGCCCGTCGCGACCCCGCCTCGATCGCCGAGGCGGCAAAGCTGCTGAGCGTCCAGCTGGCGTCGCTGCCGGCTTTCCCGCGCGCGGCCATTCCCGTCGTCCCCGTTATGTCCCTGGCCTCGTTTTCGGACCAGGGCGGCACGCCGGTGCGCTCGATCCTGGACGTCGCCGAGAAACGTTTCGTCACCAGCGGGCGGATCGCCATCGCGCTGGCCCTGCGTGAACTCAAGATTGGTCCGGGCGACTCAGTACTGGTGCCGGCCTACCACTGCGCCTCGATGATCGAACCGGTCATCTGGGCCGGCGCCACACCCGTGTTTTACCGCATTAATCCGGATACCTCAGTCCAGCTCGACGATATTGCCGCCAAGATCGATGCCAGTACCCGGCTGGTGATGTCCACCAATTATTTCGGCTTCCCGCAGCCGCTGGCCGACATCCGCGCCTTGTGCGACGCGCGCGGCCTGGCCATGCTGGAAGATTGCGCCCACTCCTTTCTGGGCGAGTACCGGGGCAAGCCGCTGGGCTCCTACGGCGACTATGCGATCGCCAGCAGCATGAAGTTTTTCCCGATTTACGAAGGCGGTTGCCTTGCTTCTTCGCGCCACTCGCTCGCTGCCGTGCAGCTGCGCTCGGCCGGCAAAGGTTTCGAGGCCAAGGTCACCCTGAACGCGCTCGAAGGCGGCTTCGAATACGGGCGTCTGGGCCTGGTCAAGCTGGCCCTCTCGATCCCGATGCATCTGAAAAATTTCCTGTGGCGCCAGATCAAGGCACGCAAGGCGGCCGGCGCGAGTGCTGCCGGCGGCGCAGGCGCGCCCAAGGGTTCCTCGCTCGCGCCCGGCTCCTCCGAAGGCGGTTTCGGTTTCGACCCGGCCTGGCTGGACAAGCGCTCATCCTGGTTCTCGCGCCAGATGCTGCGCCTGGTCTCGCGGCGCCGCATGGGCGCTTTACGGCGCCGCAACTACCTGACCCTGCATGCCGCCATGCAGGGCATGCCCGGCGTGCACCCCCTGTTTCCCACTTTGCCGGAAGGCACCTACCCCTGGGTGTTTCCGCTCATGACGGACGACCCGGACAGCATTTTCTCGGTGCTCAAGCACGCCGGCGTGCCGGTCGTGCGTTTCGGCGAGTTCCTGTGGCCCGGCGTCGATGCCAGCGTATGCCCGGCCAGCGTCGACCTGTCGCGCCGGGTATTGCAGTTCCCCTGTCACCAGGAGCTGCGTTCCGACGAACTCGCATGGATGATCAATAAAATCAAGGAAGTGCTGCTTGCTGCAAGCGCAACGAATAAATGACCTGGAAACTCTATCCCGCCGCCCAGTTCCCCGCCTTTGCGGAACGCTGGCAGCAACTCAACATCGACGGCATCACGTCGCCCCTGGTCGAACCTGACTTCGTCGCCCCCCTGCTGGCGCAGTTTGGCGAGGGCAAGGAACTGCTGGCTGTGTATGAGCAGGACGGCCATGCGCAAGCGATGACGGTGGTGGTGGAACGCACGCCACGCATGTGGGAAACCTTCCAGCCCTCGCAGGCGCCGGTGTGCCTGTGGGTGCAGCGCGCCGGCGGCGACCGCATGGAACTGCTGTCCTCGCTGATGCGCAGCCTGCCGGGCATGGCCATGGTGCTGGGCGCGACCCAGCAGGACCCCGAACTGGCGCCGCGCCCTCTCGATGCCGGTGCGCTTCGCACCATGGACTACATCCAGACCGCACGCATCACCATCGCCGGCAGCTTCGACGACTACTGGAATGCGCGTGGCAAGAACCTGCGCGCCAACCTCAAGAAGCAGCGCAACAAGCTGGCCAAGGATGAAGTGGCCACCCGCATGCAAGTGGTGCGCGAGCCGCAGGATATCGCCGCTGCCGTGGCCGACTACGGCCGCCTCGAAAGCGCCGGCTGGAAAGCCCAGGGCGGTACCGCGATCCACCCGGACAATGCTCAGGGCCGCTTCTACCAGGCCATGCTGGAAGGCTTTTGCCGGCGCGGCTGCGGCAGCGTCTACCGCTACTGGTTCAATGACCAGCTGGTGGCGATGGATTTCTGCATCGAGGGCGCGGATTGCATCATCGTCCTGAAAACCACCTATGACGAAAGCGTGCCCAACAGCTTGTCGCCGACGCTCCTGATGCGCGAGGAGGCGACCAAACAGATTTTCGACGAAGCAAAATTCAAGCGCCTCGAATTCTATGGCAAAGTGATGGACTGGCATACCAAGTGGACCGATGAGATCCGCACCATGTACCATGCGACCTGCTACCGCTGGCCCGCCCTGCTGGGCCTGAAGCAACTGAAAAACAACACCACAAACCTGATCGGCCAGCTGCGTTCGCAATTGCGTCCCAAACCCGAGCTGAGCCGCCCCCCGGAGTAATCATGCATCTTGAAGAAGTCAAAAACATCCTCGCCGACGTACTTTCGCTGAGCGGCGCCGCCAAAGACGAACTGACCGCCTCGTCGGGCCTGCTGGGCAGCATCCCCGAGCTCGATTCGATGGCGGTGGTCCACCTGATCACCGCGCTCGAAGAGCAGTTCGGCATCACTGTCGATGACGATGAAATCAGCGCCAGCACCTTCGAAACGCTGGGCAGCCTGGCCAGCTTCGTCGAGCAAAAACTGGCCTGATGGAGCGAGGCACCACCGTCGCGCCGCGCGCGCAGCCGTTTTTCCTGCCCGCGGCGGGCGGCCAGCGTTTCTGCCTGTATCACCCGCCTGCCGGCGACTGCCGCGGCGCCCTGCTCTACCTGCATCCCTTCGGCGACGAAATGAACAAGGCGCGCCGCATGGCAGCGCTGCAGGCGCGCGCCGTAGCCGCGCGCGGCTACGGCGTGCTGCAAATCGACCTGCACGGCTGCGGCGACAGCAGCGGCGAGTTCGGCGACGCCACCTGGGACAGCTGGAAAGCCGACGTGACGCTGGGTTGCGCCTGGCTCAAGGACAAACTCGGCCAGCCGGTCGGCTTGTGGGGCTTGCGCCTGGGGGCGCTGCTGGCGCTCGACCATGCGCGCACGGCCGCCGAGACGCCGGCGCGCCTGCTGTTGTGGCAACCGGTCACCGGCGGCGCAGCCTTCCTGACCCAGATCCTGCGCCTGCGCGTGGCCAATGAGATGTTCGGCGACAAAGACGACACCAGGGACGGGGCCAAAGAGAAAAGCGGCGGCACCAAGGCGCTGCGCGAAGCACTGCGCGGCGGCGAGGCGCTGGAGGTGGCCGGCTACGACATCACCCCCTCCATGGCCGACAGCCTCGATGCGCTGGACGCGTCGAAAATGATCGTCACCGGCTGCCCGGTCGACTGGATCGAGGTGGTGGCCGCACCGGAGCGCCCATTGAGCGTGGCCGGCGCGCGTCTGGCCGACGCCTGGCGCACCGCCGGGGTGGCGCTGCACGTCGAGCTGGTCGCCTGCCTGCCGTTCTGGGCGACCCAGGAAATCAGCGAATGCCCGCCCATGATCGCCGCCACTTCCGCGCGCCTTGCATCGCCCTTTCCGTGCGAGGTCAGCGTATGAATTACCACGAAAGCGGCGCCGTGTTCGAGTGCGCCGGCGAAGCCATGTTCGGCGTCTTGAGCCTGCCGGACCAGCCGGGCAAGCGCGCCGTCCTGATCGTGGTCGGCGGCCCCCAGTACAGGGCCGGCAGCCATCGCCAGTTCACCCTGCTCGCGCGCAGCCTGGCCGAACAGGGCATCGTGGCGCTGCGCTTCGATTACCGCGGCATGGGCGACAGCGAGGGCGCGGCACGCAGTTTTGAATCGGTGGGCGAGGATTTGCGCAGCGCGGTCGATTTCCTGTCCGCCGTGCCGGGCGTGGAAGACGTGGTGATCTGGGGCCTGTGCGACGCCGCCTCGGCTGCCCTGTTCTACGCTGGACGCGACAAGCGGGTCAGCGGCCTGGTGCTGCTCAATCCGTGGGCGCGCACCACAGGCGGCGTCGCCAAGGCCACCCTTAAACACTATTACCGCCAGCGCCTGCTGGACCCGGCATTGTGGAAAAAGATCGCCAGCGGGCGCTTCGAATACCGCGCGGCCGCCGCATCCTTCCTGCGCCTGCTTGGCACCGTGCTGGGCAAGGGCAAGGCGGCAAACGCACCGGTACCCGTCAGTGCGGCCGAAGCAGCGGCGCCAGCGATGGCGCAGCCAGCCTCCGCTCCCGTCCCGGCCTGCGACAACCTGCCCGAACGGATGCTGGCAGGCCTGAACGAATTCAAAGGAAAAGTTTTGTTAATCATGAGTGGCGCCGATCTCACCGCGCAGGAGTTCTCCGAAGTCGTCAAGGCCTCGCGCCCGTGGCAGCGCGAGCTGGCGACCGCGCGCGTATCGCAACAGGCGATCGCTCCGGCCGACCATACTTTCTCGCGCCGGGTCTGGCGCGACCAGGTCGCCGGCTGGACCGCGCAGTGGGTCAAGTCATGGTAAAGGACGGCGCCCCGGTCCAGCTTGCTGACAAGCGCGTGCTGATGATCGCCTACCACTACCCGCCCATGCGCGGCAGCAGCGGGATCCAGCGCACCCTGAAGTTTTCGCAGTACCTGCCGGAATTCGGCTGGCAGCCGATCGTGCTGTCGGCCCATCCGCGCGCCTTTCCCAACAAGGGCGACGACCAGCTGGGCGACATCCCGGGCACGGTCGTCGTCGAGCGCGCGTTTGCCCTCGACACCGCGCGCCACCTGTCGTTCAAGGGGCGCTACGTGGGCTGGATGGCCCTGCCCGACCGCTGGGTCTCGTGGTGGCTGGGCGCGGTGCCCGCGGGCTTGCGCCTGATCCGCCGCTACCGTCCGCAAGTGATCTGGTCGACCTATCCGATCGCTACCGCCCACCTGATCGCGCTGGCGCTGCGCCGCCTCACCGGCCTGCCGTGGATCGCGGACCTGCGCGACCCGATGACCGACGAAGGCTATCCGAATAATCCGCTGACGCGGCGCGCCTACTTGTGGATCGAAAAAAAGACCATCGCCAACTGCACGCGCGCCGTGTGCACCACGCCGGGGGCGATCCAGACTTATCTGCGGCGCTTTCCGAACGTGCCGCCGGAGCGCTTCTGCCTGATCGAGAACGGCTTCGATGAAGAGAACTTCGCCTCGGCCGCCAGCGATCCGGCGCCCGCCAGACAAGACAAACTGGTGTTGGTGCACAGCGGCGTGATCTACCCCTCGGAACGCGATCCCGGTCCCCTGTTCGATGCCCTGGCCGCACTCAAGGCCGATGGCCGCCTAGTGGCCGGCAAATTCGAACTACTGCTGCGCGCCACCGGCCACGACGAGTATCTGGCGAAGATGATTGATGAACGCGGCATCGGTGACCTGATCACCCTGGCGCCGCACGTGGCGTACCGGGTTGCCTTGTCCGAGATGCTTAACGCCGGCGGACTGTTGATTTTGCAGGCAAGTAACTGCAATCACCAGGTACCTGCCAAGCTGTACGAATACCTGCGTGCGCGCCGGCCGGTGCTGGCTCTGACTGACACCATCGGCGACACCGCAGCCACCTTGCGCGCGGCCGGGATCGATACGATTGCCCCGCTCGACGACAAGGATGCCATCGTGAAAGCTATCGTGCGCTTCCTGGCCTTGGTAGAATCGGGCACGGCGCCGCTGGCGACGCCGGAGACGATCGCCGCCAATTCACGCCACGCCCGTACCGGCCGGCTGGCTGCGCTGCTTGATGCGATTGCCGCGCGTGGCCCTACCCCAGAAGGAAACTGACATGCGACACTTGCTTTTTGGCCTAGCCACCCTGACCCTTGCAGCCTCAGGCGTCGCCCACGCCGAAAAAAACTATTGCGGTGACCTGGCCAACGCCTTCGGCCCTTTCGACTACCGCAAGCGCGGCGAATACGTCGAGCAATTCCGCCTGGTCGAAAGCGCTCACTTCACTGAAGATGTGGAGCGCGGCATCAAAGGCAGTACGGGCCATATCGGTGGCGACCTCGATTACACCTTGCGCGCCATTCCGAATCACCCGCGGGCACTGGCCACCATGGCGATGCTGGCCAAAAAGAACAAGACCGTCAAGGTGACCGGTGCCAAGTACCCGGTGGAATGCTACTTCGAGCGTGCCAGCCGCTTCCAGCCCAACGACGGCGCCGTCCAGGCGGTGTATGCCAATTACCAGTTTTCGATCGGCCAGGACAAACAGGCGCTGCAAACCTTCAAGACGGCGACGGAAATGTCGCCCGATGACGCGACCATCAACTACAACGCGGGACTGGCCTATCTGAAGGCGAAGGACTATCAGGCAGCCAACAAGTATGCGCAGAAGGCGTATGCGCTGGGCTTTCCTTTGCCCTACCTGAAAACCAAGCTGGTGGAAGCCGGAAAATGGGTGGCCTTGCCTGACACGCCGGCACCTGAACCGGACGGCGCCGCCAAGGCCACGTCTGCCAAGGATCAGAGCACCAAAACACAATGACGGCAACTGGCGCCCGGCAGCGGGCCGAGCCGGCCCCGATGCGCCGGCTGGCGCTGGTCTTCGTCGCCCTCATCGTCTATGGCAGCCTGTTTCCCTTCAGTGACTGGCGGCCGCCGAGCTTCCACCTGCTGAGCTTCCTGACCAACCCGCCTGCCCACATCGGCAAAGCCGACGCGATCCAGAACATCCTCGCCTACATTCCGCTCGGCTTGTTTCTCGGCGCCTGGCTGCTGCGCACCGGCGGCGCCCCGCACGCCCTGCTTTGGTCGACCCTGATCGGCACGGCCCTGAGCTTTAGCATGGAGTACATCCAGCAGTATCTGCCCAGCCGCGACCCCTCGCTGGTGGACCTGGTTCTCAACGCGGGCGGCACCTTCGGCGGCGCCGTACTGGCCTCCTTCCTACGTGGCCACAGCGCCGTCGGCGAACGCCTGCTGGCTATTCGTGATGCCTGGCTGGAACGCGGTACCCTGCCTAATCTGGGCCTGGCGGCACTGGCACTGTGGGTGCTGGCGCAAACCAGCCCGCTGGTTCCAAGCCTGGACCTCGGCCAGTTGCGCAGCGGCCTGTCCCAGGTGCTGCTGGCGATCCTGCACCCTGGTCAAGTGGCGCTGGCGCCGGCGGCGACCTACGCCCTGTACCTGGCCGGCCTCGGCCTTCTGGCGCGGCGCGTGGCGCGTGCCGAACATTCGTCATTCAAGCTGTTCGGCGCACTGGTCGCCTGCGTCTTCGTACTCAAGGTGATCGTGGTCGGCCGCCAGCTATCGGGCGAAGCGCTGCTGGGCGCCGCTGCCGCTTTCGCCTTCCTGGCCTTGTGGGATGGTGGGCGAGCGCCACGCAATGCGGCCTGGTGCGCGATGGCGCTGGTGGCGGCCGGCTTTGTCGTCAGCGAGCTCACGCCAGGGCGCGATGACTTGCGCAGCTTTGCGTTCAACTGGATCCCGCTGGCCGGACAGATGCAGTCGCTAACCGGCCTGCAGAATATCCTGGAACTGGTGTGGCCCTTCTTCGCGATCGCCTGTTTTGCGCGCGGCCTGTGTCCGTTCTACCGGCGCCAGATGCTGGCGATCACCGGCGGCGCGGCCATCCTGCTCAGTGTGTTCGCGCTCGAATGGCTGCAGCAGGACTTGCCGGGCCGCTTCGGCGACATCACCCAGGTACTGCTGGCCTGGACCGGGTGGATGCTGCCATGGAGTTTCAGCGGTGCCGACTATGCGGTCGCCCCGGCCGGGCGCACAGCGATGGCGGGCCGCGCCGGCACGCCTCAGTCTTCGAAGGTGCGCTAGGGTGAAGGTACGCTAAGGTTCACTAAGGTGTCAGGTTAGCGACGCGTCCGGTCCAGTGGCGGTTCAGCCAGTTGCGCAGTGGCTGCTCGACCAGGTAAAACGAGAGCACGCCGGCACCAAGGGCAGCCGCCAAGCCTGCCGCCACATGCAGGCGCCCGGCCTTGACCGCCAGGTAGAATGGCTGCTGCCAGATATAGATCGAGAACGACCAGACACCCAATTGGCGCAGCGGCAACAGCGACAAGGCCCGATGCAGGAGGCGGGGGGCGCGTACCAGCAGGTTTACCGCAACGGCCAGCGCGCCGACGCCGGCATACATGCCCAGCCATTCCGGCACGGACCACCAGCCTGACACGATGCCGAGCCCAAGCAAGATGGGTACGGCGGCAGCCGGAGCCCGGGGCACACCGCGCTTGTGCCAGTGCAGCAGCAAGAATACCGACAACAAGATGCCGAATGCCGACACCTCGGTATGCAGGCGCAGGCTGTAATGCAGCAATTGTCCGGGGTGGGTCGCCCAGTACGCCGACCCGAGCGCGAAGCTGGCCAGGGTCAGCCCGCCTACCGCGGCGCGGGCACCGATGCGGCCGGCGCGCACCGCCAGTGCCGCCAGTGACAGCAGGACGTAGCTGTGCTCCTCGACGCACAGCGACCAGAAGTGTCCCAGCGGCAGCGCATCCGGCGCCGGCGCGGCCAGCACATAATTATTCATGAACAGCACCGCAGCGCCAATGTCGCGCCAGTGCAGCTGCTGGCCGGCCAATAGCGCAACGATGCAGACGATGAAGATAAAGAGATAGGCGACCGGGAAAATACGGGCAATGCGGCGCCGGTAAAAACGCCCCAAGGGCGTTGCGTCGATGAACAGTACTCGGCCCATCAGCAGGCCCGACAGAACGAAGAAGAAATTCACCCCGGCGCCGCCCAGATCCAGACCTGGCACCGGCAGAAAATGTCCCATCAGGAGCAGCAGTATGGCCAGGCCGCGCCAGCCATCGAGGTAAGGCAGGTGCAGCGCCGAGCCGCGCGCCGACATGCCAGGAATGCCGGTTGTCGGAGCGGCGGCGCTGGATTCCAGAGCCCGGGCCGCGACCGGCGTCGCGGGCAGGTCCGCTCGCTTCACGCCCCGGCCGCCTTGATGGCATGGCGCGCCATCAGATCGTACAAGGTAGGACGGCTGATCCCCAGCAGTTCGGCGGCGCGCACGATATTGCCGTCGACCCGGGCCAGGGCCTTGACGATGGCCGCGTACTCGGCCTCGTCGCGCACCTGGCGCAGGTTGATCGGCTGCTCCGGCTCGCTCGATGCCGCCAGGCCCAGATCGTCGGCCGTGATCTGCGGGCCGTCGGTCATGATGATGGCGCGCTTGATGCAGTTTTCCATTTCCCGCACATTGCCCGGCCACGGGTAGCTTTCGATCACGCCGATCGCTTCCTGGCTGAAGTGCAGCGAGGCGCGCGACTCCTGGGCGCAGAACTTGTTCTTGAAGTGGTGGGCCAGCAGGGCCGCGTCGCCGACCCGCTCGCGCAGCGGCGGAATGGTGACCACGATTTCGGACAGGCGGTAGTACAAGTCTTCGCGGAAGCGCCCGGTGGTGGCCAGGGTCTTGAGGTTCTGGTGGGTCGCGCAGACGATGCGCACGTCGACCGGAATTTCCTCATGGCCGCCGACGCGCTCGATCACGCGTTCCTGCAAGAAGCGCAGCAGCTTGGCCTGCAGCGACATCGGCAAATCACCCACTTCGTCCAGGAAGAAGGTGCCGCCATGGGCCAGTTCGACCTTGCCCTTGGTCTGCTTGGCCGCGCCCGTAAAGGCGCCTTTTTCGTAGCCGAACAGTTCGCTCTCGAGCAGGTTTTCGGGAATCGCCGCGCAGTTGATCGCCATGAAGCGCTGGTTGGAACGCGGGCTCAGCTGGTGCAGCGCGCGCGCCAACACTTCCTTGCCGGTGCCCGACTCGCCCAGTACCATGACCGAGGCCGAGGTCGGCGCGACTTTTTCGATGTTGCGGCACACACGCTGCATGCCGGCGTCGCGGCTGATCACGCCCGACAGGGGCGAGTCGGCCTGGGACTGGCGCATGCGCCGGTTTTCCGCCTGCAGCGCGTGCAGGTAAAAGGCGCGCTGCACCACCAGGGTCAGGATGTCTGGATCGAACGGTTTTTGATGGAAATCGTAGGCGCCCATGCCAATCGCCTGCACCGCGTGTTCGTGGTTCTGGTTGCCGGTCAGAACGATCAGCTTGGTGTCGGGCGCCAGCGCCAGCACCTGCTGCAAAGTGGCCAGGCCTTCGGTGGCGCCGTCCGGGTCGGGCGGCAGTCCCAGGTCCATGGTCACCACGGCCGGTTCGTGGCGCCGCACCTGGGCCAGCGCCGCTTCGCGGTCGCCCGCCACCACCACATCGTAGGCATCGAAGCACCAGCGCAGCTGCTTTTGCAGGCCCGGGTCGTCCTCGATGATCAACATCTTCTGTTTAGCTTGCGTCACAGCGTTCCTCTGGCCGTCAGGCGGCCGTTTCGACAGTTTGCAGTTCGGGTTGGTACAGCGGCAGGGTGATGGTAAACAGGGAACCTTGTCCCGGTTCGCTGCTCACCTCGAGCCGTCCGCCCAGTTCATGGATGTATTCGCGGCTCTCGAAAGCGCCGATCCCCATGCCGGCCGACTTGGTCGATTCGAAGGGCTTGAACAGCCGCTCGCGGATGAATTCCTGGTTCATGCCTTCCCCGGTATCTCTTATCTGGATGATAACAGAAGTTCCGGCGCGGGCAAGATGGATTGCGACTTTTCCTTCCTTCGGTGTGGCCTCGATAGCGTTCTGTATCAAGTGGCCCACCACCCGCTCGAGCCGTTCGCCGTCGGCCAGCACGCGCAGGCCCGGTTCGGTCACCGTCAGGGTCGGGCGCGGCTCGAAAGCGGCCTTCTGGGCCACCGCCTGGACCAGCAGTTTTTCGACCGTCAGCGGCACCGGCCGCTCCTGCGAGGCGCTGCGGCTGAGCTTTTGCAGCATCAGGCGCATCTTCTGGACCGACAGGGTCACCGTTTCCAGCATGTCGGCCTGGAATTCCGGATTGTGCTTGTGCTTTTCCGCGTTCAGGGTCAGCAGGCCCAGCTGGGACACCAGGTTCTTCAGGTCGTGCACCACGAAGGTCGACATGCGGTTGAAGGAATCGAACTGCTGGGCCAGCATCAGGGCGCTGGCCGCTTCCTGCTGCGCCAGGTAACTGGCGGCCTGGCTACCGGCAATCTTGAGCAGGTCGATCACTTCCCAATTGAGCGTGATCGCGCTTTTCGGGCGCAGCAGCAGCATGAAGCCGAACAGGCGGCCCTGCAGCATCAGCGGCACCACCAGCCAGCCGCGCGGAAAGCTGCGCACCCAGTCGGGCAGCTGCAGTTCCTCGTACAGCTCCGGCTCGTCCTGGATTTCCTGCAGGTCGATCACCCACTGCTTGGTTTCGAGGAAGCTGCACATGGCCGAGGCGGCCGGCTCGCTCGGCCCCGTCATCGGCAGATGCCAGCCGGCGGCCGGCTCGAAGCAATGCTCGCGCCGGATCCACAGCACGCCGCCGGAACTTTCGACCAGCTCGCCCACGGCCTGCAGGGTGCGCTCGCCCAGGTTGGGCCCGCCTTCCGACAGGGTGCGGGTAAAGCGCAGCCATTCCTCGCGATAATCGTAGTTGTAGCTGTAAAAGTGCTTGCTGATGAAGACCTTCAGCCAGGAGCGGAAGGTGCCGGAAAACAGGATCCCGGCCAGCAGCACCAGGGCCCCGAACAGGAAGGCGACCTGCATCAGCGAGCCCCAGGTGCCGCCCACGTACTTGAGGTAGTAGCCGGCCGCGCCCATCGCCAGCAGGTAGGCGGCCGAGCCGAACAGCGCGGCGGAATGGAACAAGGCCCGGCGCGACACCGCGATATGGGTCGACCAGGAGGCGCTGCGCGCGAACGAGACCGCCAGCAGCGGCACGGTCAGGGCATTGACGACACCGCGCGCGCTCCAGATTTCCGGATTAATCTGGCGCATCAGCAAGGCATTGCTGTACAGGTAGAAATCGTAGACGAACATGCCGCCGATGCCGAGGCAGACAAACTTGATGGCCCAGCGCTCCTGGATGGGCTTGTTGCGGTAAAGCTGCTCGACCAGCAGCATGCCCAGCACCGCCATGCCGATCCGGCTCATCAGGCCGAGCGTGCCCAGCACACCGGTCAGGCGCTCCGGCCACAGCAGATTGGCGCCGACGTCGGCCAGGGCCAGGGCGTACAGGGCCAGGATGGCCGGCATCTGGCCCGCGCGCAAGAGTTCGCCCCAGGGCTTACCCGGCTCGAAGCGGCCCAGCAAGGTCATCAGCACGATGCTCCAGGCGGCGTTGCGCGTGATTTCGCTGAGGTTGCCGGTGGCGGAAAAGCCGCTGCCGCCGAAGGCCAGCACGGCGTGGGCGGCGGCCCACAGCACGCTCAGCGCGCAGGCGGCGGCCAGGGTGCCGATGGTGCCCGACATGCGGCTGCGCCAGCGCGTGAGCAGCATGACGCACAGCAGCGCAAAGGCGGCCGCGGCGATGGAATAGCTAATGGTGGCGATATTGGTCAGCATGCCGTCCGGAATAGGCCAGGGTGGAAACGCGCGTTGCCGGTGGCCTGCCGGCGTCTGGTACGGGGCGCCGCGACGGCGCCCGGGTCAGCGGCCGTGGCTGCCCATGACGACCTTGAGCGTATCGATCAGGATCAGCAGGTCGAGGAACAGGCTGTTGTTCTTGACGTAGTACAGATCGTACTGCAGCTTTTGCACGGCATCGTCGACCGAGGCGCCGTAGCCGTAGCGCACCTGGGCCCAGCCGGTGATACCCGGCTTGATACTGTGGCGCACATTATAGTAAGGCACCTGCTCGGCCAGCTGCTCGACAAAGTAAGGACGCTCGGGCCGCGGGCCGACAAAGCTCATTTCGCCCTTGAACACATTGAACACCTGGGGCAGTTCGTCGATACGGCACTTGCGGATGATGTTGCCCACGCGCGTGACGCGCGGATCGTTCTGGGCCGCCCACTGCGGCTTGCCGCCTTTTTCCGCATCGTTGTACATGGAGCGGAACTTGAGCACCTTGAAGGAATCGCCGTTCTTGCCGACCCGCTCCTGCTCGTAAAAGATGGGCGAGCGGTCTTCGATCCAGATCGCCAGGGCGGTCAGGAACATTACCGGCAAGGACACCACCAGAATGGCGGCGCTGCACACCAGGTCGAAGGCGCGCTTGACGAAGATGCGCGAAAAACTCTGGTCGAAGCCGCCGCCGAACACCAGCCACGAAGGCTGCAGGGAATCGACCCGGATCTGGCTGGTTTCGCGTTCAAAAAAGGTGGCCGCGTCGATCACCTTCACGCCGTGCAGTTTGCACTCGAGCAGTTCCTTGATGGGGAAGGCGCCGCCGCGGCGGTTTTCCACCGACACCACGATTTCCTCGACATCGTGGCGGCGCGCCAGCGACAGCAGGGAATCGTCGCGCCGCATTTCCAGCAGCGCATCCTTCGGCACCTTGCTGTCCTCGGACGGCATGGCGATGAAGCCGGCGATATCGTACTTGTGGTAGACGTGGGTACGGATGGCCAGTTCGCGGCACTCGTTGGCCAGGGCGCCGCCGCCGACGAACAGGATGCGCGACTCCAGGATGCGCGCTTCGCTGGTCTTGAAGAAGATGGTGCGCGCCAAAAAGATGCCGGTGGCGCCGATCAGAAACACGAACAGCATGATGCCGCGCCCGAAATACAGATTGGGCGCCACATAGAACAGCAGGGTCAGCAGGCAAAAACCCATCGCGAACGAGGGCAGCAGCTTCTGGAAGAAGGGATTGCGCAAGCCTTCCGACAGGTTCAGCTGGTACATGCCGAGCGCGCTCATGGAAAACACGATGGCCGCCGCGAAGGCCAAGGCCGAAATCAGGAAATTGTCGAAGCGCGGAATGGCGGACTGGCCGCCATCGTAGACGCGCAGCGCCGCCCCCGCGTACGCCGAGCCGATCAGAATCAGCACTTCGACGAACAGCAGCAGGAAGACGACCCGCGACACATAGTGATTAGAAATCCGCAGCATTTGGCACCTCTGGCATCAGACAACGGCGACACGTGGCAGCGCGCGAAGGACCGCGCGCGCCCATATCGCTTTTAGTTCTTTTGGTCGTTCTTGTGACCGCTCTTCTGATCGTGATCGATATGCTCGACATACCAGTCCATCGCCTGTTTCAGGCCCTCGCCGATCTTGTGGGTGGGCGCAAAGCCGAGCAGGCGCGCCGCCTTCGAAATATCGGCCTGCGAGTGGCGCACGTCGCCCGCGCGGAACGGCGCGTACTGCGGCTGGTGCTCGCGCACGTGGGGGAACTGGGCGCCGAGCAGCTCGCACATCTTGGCGTGCAGCTGGTTCAGGCTGGTGCGCTCGTTGAGCGCCACGTTGTAGACCTGGTTGCTCGCTTCCGGCTCGGCCACGGTGGCCGCCAGCAGATTGGCCTGGACCACATTGTCGATATAGCAGAAATCGCGGCTGGTTTCGCCGTCGCCGTTGATGAACAGCGGACGGTTGCGGATCAGCGACGATACCCACTGCGGAATCACGGCGGCGTAGGCGCCCTCCGGATCCTGGCGCGGGCCGAACACATTGAAGTAGCGCAGGCCGATGGTCTGCATGCCATAGCAGCGCCCGAACACGTCGGCATACAGCTCGTTGACATACTTGGTCACCGCGTAGGGCGAGAGCGGATTGCCGATCGTGTCTTCCACCTTGGGCAGGGTCGGATGGTCGCCGTAGGTCGAGCTCGACGCCGCGTAGACGAAGCGCTTGACCTTGGCGTCGCGCGCGGCCACCAGCATGTTCAAAAAGCCCATGACGTTGGTGTCGTTGGTGGTGATGGGGTCGGCCATCGAGCGCGACACCGAGCCCAGCGCCGCTTCGTGCAGCACATAGTCCACGCCTTCGACCGCGCGCGCGCAGTCGGCCGGCACACGGATGTCGCCGCGGATGAAATGGAAATTGGCCCAGGCCGCGGCGCCGACCAGTTCACGCACCTGGTCCAGGTTGTGCTGATGGCCGGTGGCGAAGTTATCGAGGCCGGTGACGCGCTGGTTCAGCTTGAGCAGGGTCTCGACCAGGTTCGAGCCGATAAAGCCGGCCGCACCCGTGACCAGCCAGTGACCCGGCGTGGAACGCAACTGCTCTTGCACCTCGATAAATTTTGACACGATCAACCTCTTCATTGGTTCACACTACGGTATTCAGACTCGGTACTGCATCCTGCTTACTGCACGCACAACGCACACTCACTGTACGTCATGCATCCTGCATGGCGCGCCCGCCTCGACGGCAGGTGCGCTGTGCGCGCCAGCCCTTACAGGCGCCAGACGGTATAGCCGGCTTCGCGCAGGGCCGCCTGGTCGAACAGGGACTTGACGTCGATGAAGCAGCCGCCCTTGTTCAATTTCGCTTCCAGGTCGGCCAGCGGACGGGCCAGCAATTCCTTGTGCGAGACGGCCGCGATGATGGCGTCGGCGCGCGGCAGCTGCTCCCAGCTTTCCAGTGCGATGCCGTACTCGTGCTGGGCTTCGGCGGCGTCGGCCACCGGATCATGCACGTGCACTTCCACACCGTAAGTGAGCAGTTCGGTGACGATATCGGCCACTTTCGAATTGCGCAGGTCGGGGCAGTTTTCCTTGAAGGTCAGGCCGATCACATTGACCTTGGCGCCCTTCACGTTAAAACCGGCGGCGATCATCGACTTGACGGTTTTCTCGGCCACGAACTTGGCCATGCCGTCATTGATGCGGCGCCCGGCCAGGATCACCTGCGGGTGGTAGCCGATCATCTCGGCCTTGTGGGTCAGGTAGTAAGGATCGACGCCGATGCAGTGGCCGCCCACCAGGCCCGGACGGAAAGGCAGGAAGTTCCACTTGGTACCGGCCGCCTTGAGCACTTCCAGGGTATCGATGCCGATCTTGTCGAAAATGATGGCCAGTTCGTTCATCAGTGCGATGTTCAGGTCGCGCTGTGTGTTTTCGATGACCTTGGCCGCTTCGGCCACTTTCACGCTCGAGGCGCGGTAGACGCCGGCGGTGATGATCGATTCGTACAGTTTGGCCACTTCGTCCAGAGTCGCCTCGTCGTCGCCCGAGACGACCTTCAGGATCGTGGTCAGGGTGTGTTCCTTGTCGCCCGGGTTGATGCGCTCCGGCGAAAAGCCGACGTGGAAGTCCTGCTTCCACTTCAGGCCGGAATGCTGTTCCAGGATGGGGATGCAGACTTCCTCGGTCGCGCCCGGGTACACGGTGGACTCGAAGATGACGATGGCGCCCTTCTTCATGTGGGTGCCGACGGTCTTGCTGGCGCCGGCCAGCGGCGTGAAATCGGGATTGTGGGCGATGTCGACCGGGGTCGGCACGGCGACCACGATGTAATCGGCGCCGGCGATCGCGGCTGGATCGGCGCTGACCGTCAACTGGGTGGCGGCGCTCATCTGCTCGGTCGTCAGTTCGCCGGTCGGGTCAATGTGGCGCTTGTAGCTTTCAATCTTGCTGGTCGACAGGTCGAAACCAATGGTCGGGCGTTTTTTACCGAACTCGACCGCCAGTGGCAAGCCTACATAACCCAGGCCGACAACGGCGACGATCTTTGCTGCTTCCATTTTTCCGATTCCTTGAGATAACAATTTTGTAATTATAGCAATTTGTTTGGATTTAGACACGCTTTTGAAACGGCAAAGTGCACGCTAGCCTATGCGCGAGCAGCCTGCTTTCCGCTCACGCGCGAGAGTGTAATTGCTTTTTTTGAAATGCGTGTGACAGAACGGCTCCGCCCCAACCGCGACGGCCCCCGCTTTTTTAATGGGGAAATTGATGCGCATCATGAAATATACTGGAGCACCTTGACGCATGGCAAGCGTTGTTACAATTTTTGTAACGTAAAGTTGTGCTTTTGTTGCATTTTCATCCTCGATGCGACGTTTTCAGGAGATTTGCAAGACTGGGGCGAGGCGGCATGAAGCAGATCGCATACACTCCGTGCGGGCGCTTCCGGTGAGGAAGCGGCAGCGCTGCCACGCAGAATCAGAATCTTGCCTTGTTGACATGATTCGAGTATTCAAATACGCTTCCGGCTGGCAAGGGCGGAAGGTAAGAACAAGGCGGCAAGGCCCACCTGATCCATATCAACATTGTAGTGATTTGACGCGAGCAACCCTAGCGTTTTGTTTTGCTTGTGTAGTATTTCTGGCGCACGAAAGGCAGTCCCCTTGAAAGAAATTAATAGCAAGATCGCCAGGGGCGCCGCATGGATGGTCGCATTCAAGCTGATCGATCGCAGCCTGGGCCTGGTCAGCACGATCTTTCTGGCCCGGCTGCTGATTCCGGCCGACTTTGGCCTGGTGGCCATGGCCATGTCCCTGATCGCAGCTCTGCAGCTACTGGTATCGTTCAGCTTTGACGTGCCCCTGATTCAAAACCGCGAGGCCGGGCGCATCCAGTTCGACACGGCATGGACCTTCAACGTCCTGTTTGCCGCGCTGGCGGCCGCTGCACTAGCCCTGGTCGCCATCCCTGCCGCTCATTTCTACCATGAGCCACGCTTGGAGCTAGTGGTGTATCTGCTCGCGCTCGGTTATATGCTCCAAGGCTTCGCCAACATTGGCCCGGTGGTTTTCCAGCGCGAGATGCAGTTCGACCGCGAATTCAAATTCTTGCTCACCAAGCGCCTGATCATGATGGCGGTGACGATTCCGCTGGCTTTCTGGCTCCGCAACTATTGGGCTCTGGTGATCGGACAGTTGTTCGGCACCTTCGCCAACGTGGTGCTGTCCTACGTCGTTAGCTGCTACCGACCACGTTTTTGCATGCAAGCGAAAGCCGAGCTCTTCCATACCTCCAAGTGGCTGGTTATCAACAATATCCTGCAATTCCTGAATGGGCGCGCCGCCGATTTCTTGATTGGCAAGCTGGGCGGCGCCCAGGCGCTCGGCTATTACTCCATCGCCTACGAGGTGTCGACCTTGCCCACCAGCGAGCTGGTGGCCCCGATTAACCGCGCCGCCTTTCCCGGCTATGCCCAGGTCGCCAATGACCGGATTCAGCTGCGCAGCAGCTTCCTGAAAGTGATCGGCATGATCGCCCTGTTCGCGGTCCCGGCCGGGGTCGGGATCGCGTCCGTTGCCGACCTGATGGTGCCGGCGGTGCTGGGCTGGAAATGGCTCCCGGTGGTGGCGGTCATGCAAATCCTGGCGCTGTACGGCGTGATCCAGTCGCTCCAGACGAATATCGGCTACATCTACCTGGCTACCGGCAAACCGCGCCTGATCGCCCTGGTCGGCGCGATCCAGTTCGTGGCGCTGATCTGCTACATGGTGCCTTTCCTGAAGCTGTGGGGAGCGACCGGAGCGGCCTGGGCCTTCCTGTGCACAGCCTTGACCATGCTGCCCGTCAACCAGATTCTGCTGGCGCGCTTCCTCGGCCTGCATGCCACCGCCTTCCTGGGCCGCATCGTGCGCCCGCTGGCCGCGTCCGCCCTGATGGCCGCAGCCATCTGGCTGGCCAAGCGCCAGCTCGAGCTGCCGCACGAAAGCCTTGCCTATCTGCTGATGCTGATCGCCATGGTGCTGCTCGGTGCGCTCGTGTACGCACTGGCCATCTACACCTTGTGGTCGGTGCGCGGCCAGCCCCAGGGGCCGGAACAGATTGCCTTTGAAAAAGTGCAATCCCTGTTGCAGCGGACGGGCTTGCGCGTCTCGCTGTTCCGCAACAACGATGACGCCTGATCACCCTTACGAGAGGTCCGAGTGACAACAACCATCCCACCCGCCGCGTCGTCGGCCACAGCTCCCGCCGCGCCGGAGGCCATTGGCGCCGCGCGCGTGCTACGTATCGCGGTCGTCATTCCCTACTTCCAGAAACGCGCCGGCATTCTCGGCAAGGCAGTGCGTTCGGCGCTGGCGCAACACGGCCAGCAACATACCGAGATCATGATCGTCGACGATGCCTCGCCGGTGCCGGCGCGCACCGAACTGGCTGAGCTGCTGGCAGCGCATCCAGGCCGGATCCAGATCATCGAGCAAGCCAATGCCGGCCCTGCGGCGGCCCGCAACAAGGCCCTCGATACGCTTGCGGCCGCAGCCGCGCCGCCCGACTATGTGGCCTTCCTCGATTCGGACGACGAATGGGTGCCCGAGCACCTCGCCAACGCGATCACTGTGCTGGACGCGGGCCACGACTTTTACTTCGCCGACCACTACCAGCTCAACCAGACCGTGAGCGCCTTCAAGCGCGGTGGTCGCATCGATGCCGCCGCCCACCGCCAGATCGGCGACAATCCCGATCTGCGCTCGTATGCCGGCGACATGTTCGACCAGATCCTGCGCGGCAACGTGATCGGCACCTCGACCGTCGTCTACCGTTTCAGCAGGTTCTCCTCCTTGCGTTTCCGCGAACAATTCGTGTATGCGGGCGAGGATTACCTGTTCTGGCTGGAGCTGTCCAAGCTGACGCCGCATATCGGCTTTTCGGCCCTGTGCGAATGTGTCTACGGCGAAGGTGTGAACGTGTTCGCCGGTTCGGGCTGGGGTACCGAATCCTCCCTGATCCGCAACCACTACGAGATCAAGTACCAGAAGGCGCTGGGCACCCTGTTCACCTTGACGCGGGAGCAGCAAAGCAAGCGCGCGCTGACCATCGCCAGGCTGCGCAAGAGCTTTGTGGCCGACGTCCTGCACCGGCTGAGCCACGGCAAGCCGCTCAAGCGCTCGCTGCTGGCGCAGCACTGGAAAGTCGATCCACAGACCTATCTGATGTTCCTGCCGCTGACCGTGGCAATCGCGCTCAAGCGCTGACGCTTCAGGCGCGCACCCGCAACAGGTGGCGCGAACTGGGCAGGAACTTCAAGCCGCTCCAATGACTTGACAGGCTGTGCAGATGGGCGCGCACGGCGGCGCCGCGCTGCCCGCGGCGCAATGCGTCCATCGCGACTTCATGCCAGGCATCGCACAGGCGCTGGCGCAGGATGCGGGTGATTTCACGGTCCGGCTGCAGCGACAGCATGCGCTGGTACACCGTCACCCGGCTGGCCAGAAAGGAACCTGACTTGGACAGCGAGCCGGGGGTGTCGTGGTAGCGAAATCCGAGCCGGTCCGACACGGCCACACGCCGCCCCTGCATGATCAAGCGAAATGCCAGCCAGGTCCACTCCATCAGGGGGTGGGTGTTCTCAAAGTCAGCGACGCTGATGGACGCCGTGCGGAACAGTTGATTGCAGTTGTGCAGCCAATTTTCCTGGAACAGCTCAAACAACGCCCGCGCCGGCACCTTGTCCAGGCGCGCATAGCAGACTTCGTCGATCCCGTCCACGCACAGATAGCCATTGGTCAAGGCGATGTCCGCGCGCGGGTCGGCCAGCAGTAGAGCCGCGCGTTCGTCCAGCGTACCGGGCAGGTACTCATCGTCATCGTCGAGGAAAGAAAAAAACGGTGTTTGTACCGCGCGGCGTCCGGCCAGCTGGGCGCCTGTCTGCGAACCCTCTTCGATGCGAATCAGTTCCAGGTCGCTGCGCCCGGCGAGCTCGGCCAGCAATGCGGGATCGTAGCGTTGGCCGTTGGCCACCACCAGGATGCGCACCGGGCTGCTGCTGGCGCCATGGATGGAGGCGATTGCGCGCAGCAGCGACACTTTTCTATGCGCTTCGCATAGGGTCGGAATGATGGTCGTGATCAAGATAAAGTCCAAAGCGGCAAGTCGCTGTCATCTTGACAACAAAACCGGCCACAGTCCAGTGTTTTTACGCTAGCTGCGGCAAACAGGCCGGCGTGGTGTGGCCTCAGAACGACGGGCCCTGGTCCGCTTGCATGAGTGCCGCCCCGCCCGCCTACCCTTCAGACGCAAGCACGGTTGTTCGATCAGATACCAGCTGACAGCGCCAAACACAATCCCTGCCATCGACGCCGCCACGAACAGCAACCAAGGCGACAACGCGGGAATCCACCATAAAAGCAGTTTCTGAAGTGGCCAGCCGTAAAGGTAAACTCCGTAGGAGACATCGGGCAGGCGGTTGAAGCCACGTATTGCAGGGATATCGGCAAACGCCAGACTAAACATGGCGTAAGCGCCCACGCTTGCCAACGCCAGCTCGGCAGCGCGCCAGGAAAACATGCACGGAACGAGCAGCGGGCATACAGCCAGCGCATAGCGCCAGTCCAGCTTGATACGGTCCTGGTACAAATAGAAACACCCGCCTGACAAGAAAAAACTGGCCAGACGCATGTAGTAGGGCGTGGTGCCACCGTTTAACTTTTCGAAAAGCAGTGCCGAAAACAACAAGACTGTGATCGCCAACCAACCATGTCTGACTCGGAACAGTCCTGCTGCGCCGAGGGTGAGGACCAAGAGATAACAATAACACTCGAGTGAGATGGTCCACATTGCGCCGTTAACATTCGGATATGGCTGGCCTTCGAATACCGGGGGAACGGCAGGTGTCTGCAGGAAAACGACACTGGCAAGAAAAGCACTGGGATCGAATTGGCGGAAGTACACGGCAGGCACGGCGCCCAGCGGCCCAACCACAAACGCGCACACCAGGGCCGCCACGATAAATCCGGGGTAAATCCGCAACACCCGGTTCAAGAGGAAGCGTGCGGGAAGAGGGTCCGAGCACCAGCTCTTCACGATCAGATAGCCGCTCAGCAGAAAAAACCCGTCCACTGCAAACTCGCCGAAGGACAAGTTTCCGAAAAGCCTGGTCAACAATTCGCGCGAGCGGTTGCCGTCGATGAGCTCCGACGAATGCGATAACAACACTAACAAAGCGAGCAACAATCGCAGCAAGTTAAAATTATTCTTGCGCTGCGGCACAGCCGGTATTGCACCACTCATCGGGAAGCTCCCTGTACGCTGGACGCATACCGCCGGCCCATGCGCCAGCCAGCACGCGCCTCCATCGTCACGCGGCCGCCCTGCGCAAGCGCAGGCGCGTGGCGATCGTGCGCAAGGGATGATCGACCAACTCGTGCAGCAAGTAGGGGGCTACGCACATCATCCAGTTCAGCCAGCCAGGGGCCTGAAAGCTGGCCGGCGGCGGACCGGAGCGGCCGCGCCGCGCGTCCCAGAAGCCGGCGACCACGGCCCGGCATTTGGCCGGCATCCCGGCTTTCTTAAGCAGAGCAATTTCGTACAGGGACTGCGACAGCAGGTGGCGCGACAGCCCGCGCCGCGCAGCCTCCGGCGTATGGGTGTGCCAGAAGAGGTAGGCATTGCGCGCGCTCAGGTACAGCGCCAATTCGCTGTACTGGTGCGCCGGTCGGCTGGCATGGTAGACCGTAGCATGTCTGCAGTAGCTGGCCAGCCAGCCGGCGGCGGCGATACGCGCGCTCAGGTCATTGTCCTCGTAATAGGCGAAGTAGCGCTCGTCGAGCAGCCCGACCTCGCGCAGCGCGGCGCAGCTGAGCAGCAAGGCGGTGCCGGGCACCATGGCCGGCAACTCGGGCGGACGCGGCGCGTCCGGCTGCGACGGCCGGCGCGACGTGTGATGCGGCCAGTCGATCCAGGCGCCGACGATCTGCGGCTTGTCGCGCGGCTCCAGGCAATAGATCAGGGGCGACACCGCCGCCATCTTCGGATCCGAACGCAGACTGGTCAGCAGCGCGGCCAGGGTATCCTCCTGTAATTCGCAGTCGTTATTGAGCAGGAACACCGCCTCGTAGCCGCGCTCGAGCGCCAGGCGCATGCCCAGGTTCTGGCCGCCGGTAAAACCCGTGTTGGCGCTGTTGCGGATGCACTCGACATGGGGAAAGCGGGTGCGAATGGCCGCCGTGGGATCGCTCGCCGATCCATTGTCGATCACCACGATATCGCACAGGCCGGCCTCCGGCGCAGGCAGGGCGGCCAGGCAGGCCAGGGTGTCGTCCAGCCCATTCCAGTTGAGAATGCTGACCAGGATCGGGGCCGCGGGCGTGCCTGCGGAAGCAGGTGTCGATGCTGACATGGTGGTCCTTTGGTCAGGCGGCGCGCGCGCCGGCCGAGAGCTGGTGACAGGCCGCGCGCCAGGCGGCGCCGACGGCAGCCATGGCAAACTCGGGACGTCCGCCGACCACCGGGCGCGCGCCCTGCTGCCAGCGGCGGATACGCTCTTCGTAGCCTTGCGCGCCGCCGGCGGCGGCCAGCAGCCACTCGCCCGCCGGGCGCAGGCGCGGCAGGCGCCAGAACACGCTGTCGGCCAGGCCACGCGCGCCCGGCACAGCGATGATCTGGTCAGGCCCGTTCAATACTTCAGTGGCGGCGCCGATGGCATGGGTCAGTACCGGTGTACCCAGCACATTGCTCTCGGCCAGCGCCAGTCCGAAGGTTTCGGGGTAGACGTAGTTCGGATAAAAGGTGCACAAAGCGCTGCGTACGTGGCTCAGGATCACGTGGTGCGGAACGGCGCCGATGTTGACCACGCCGCTTTGCTGCTTGCGCACGCTGGGCAGGTAGCCTGGATTGGCGATGGTCAGGCGCAGTGCCGGGTTGCGCGCATGCAGGCGCGCGAACTGGTACAGCGTGTAGTCGAGTCCCTTGTGCGGCGAGGAAAAGAACACCAACTTGTTCGGGTCGACCTCGGCCGGACCGGGCTCGATGCCCGAGACGTCGACCGGATTGTAGATCCGGATCACGGCCGGGCGCTGGGCCTCGGGCAGGACAGCGAGGTTGGCACGCACGTCGGCGGCATGGAAGTCAGACACGCACACCAGGGTGACGCCGCGCGCGGCCAGACGCGGCGCAAAGGAGAGCAGCTTGCGCCCGCGGTCGGTGTTGGTGCCGGCCAGATCGTGCAGCCACAACATGACCGGGACGCCCGGGTAACGTTCGCCTGCTTCCAGTGCGGCGGCCGCTTCGCGCAGTACCACCAGGTGGGTCGGGGCGACCGGCGCGGCGCCGCGGCGGTAGCGGCCCTCGTCACTGTCGCGGTTATGCTGCAGCACCTGGGCATCGAGAAATTCGGCCACGCGGATGACGGTCGCTTCGGTACCGCCGAGTGGAGTATCGCGCACGATGGCGGCGCTGTAGGGCTTGGGCGTAACCGGATCGATGATTACCAGCGCCATGGCGCCTGTCGGTGCGGCCAGCATCAGGCCACCGCCGCAGCCAGGCGCAGATTGTGCACCATGCGCGCCGTGAAACGCAGGCGGCTGCGGTCCCAGGGCGTAAAGCGCGGCAGCTGGAAGGGATCGGGCGCACGGCTGGCGCCCCAGGCGGTCGAGACTGCGCCCTCGAAGCCGAGCTCCCTGACGATGCCGACATGCTCGGCCAGATAGTCTTCGCCCGGTTTGCCGTTGGGGTAGGCGAACAACCGCACCGGAGCGTCGATGATCGCTTCCAGCTCCTGCTTGCCGGCCGCGATTTCGGCGCGCGCCTGGGCTGCCGGCAGCTTGGCCAGGATCGGATGGTGTACTGTATGGCCGCCGATTTCCATGCCTGCCGCGTGCAGCTGGCGCACCTGGTTTGAGGTCATCATCAGGCGGTCGGACAAGGGGGCGCCGACCAGGTCGGCGAGACGCCCGACCTGCACCAGGCGCTCTTCCATGGGCAGGTACTTGAGCTGGCCAATCAGGGCGCGGATCGCCGCCTGGCGCGCCGCGATGCTGCCGATCCCGTGCACGCCAAGGCCCAGCGAGCTGGCATCGATCTGCGCTGCGCTTGCATTCCGGACCGTCTCGATGACCGTGTCATTCCACATGCGTCCGCCGTTCAGGAAACCGGTGGCCACGAAAAAGGTGGCCGAGACGCCGTGGCGCTGCAGGATCGGCAGGGCCACCTCGGCATTGTCGGCATAGCCGTCGTCGAAGGTGATGCAGGCGGCGCGGCTGGGCAAGGTTCCGGCGCGCACATGGCGCACCGCGTCGAGCAGGGGAATGACATTGAAGCTGGAACGCAGGTGGGCGATCTGGCGGTCGAAATCGACACTATCCACTTCTTCCGGAAACAAGGGATCGCGGCTGGCCAGCACGCGGTGATAGATCAGGATCGACAGGCCGGCCGCGCCGCCTGGCGATGCTACCCGAACCAATCCCTTGCCGAGCAGCGCGGCCAGGCCGCCTTGGTTGTCAGTTGGTGTCATAAACGCGCTTGTCACTTCCGAATTGTTTTTGCCAGGTTCACTACAGGCGCGGACTCGGTATCGAGCGCACGCGGAGCACGCCATGGAGCGCGCCGCTTCTCCTCATCTTCCTTCTCGAGCACATCCTTGAGCGCCACCAGCACTACCATCACGTAATAGGGGACGTCGAAGTACGCCAGGCTGAGGAAGGCTCCGCCCACAGCGAAACCGATCAGGCTGACCTGGCACATGGTCGCCATATCGACCGCCCACTTGCGTTCCGGATCGCTGCCGGCCATCCGAATCACGGCCGAGCCGGTACGCCAGGTCAACAGGCCAAGCAGCAAATACAGGATCAGGCCCGGCCAGCCGTGTTCGCCCAGGACCTGGAAGTAGATACTATGCGCAGCGTGCACGTCTTCGGGGATGGGTGCGTACAAGGTGAAGACGTAGGAGTCGTAGATCTCGAAGCCGCCGCCTGTGGGGCGGTCGTTGGCCAGGTTATACGCCATGCGCCAGGCATTGATCCGGCCCATGGCCGACGCGTCTTCCTGGTACTCGTTGATCGTATCGATACGGTCGAACCACTTGGGCGGCATGATCAGTAGCAGCACCGGTACCGCGATGGCCATCATCAGGCCCAGGCGTACCTTTTGACGGCTCTTGAGCCACAAGACGCCCGCCATCCCGGCGATCGCCAGCGCGGCCCCGCGCGAATACGAGCCCAGCGACGCCAGCGCGCACAGGAAGATCGAACCCATGATGGCGATCCGGACCCATTTGCGGGTATCGATCATGAAAAGGTAATACATGAGCGGAATGACCATCACGAAGGCCAGCGCGACTTCGTTATTACCGTCAATAAACGTACCGGCGGGTCCCCACACGCGCTCGTTGCCGCCGCTGCGAATGGTAAACAAGCCGCCCTTGACGCCGTAAAAGCCGATCGAGACGACGATGGTCCAGATCACCGCTTCCAGCTGCATGCGGTTCTTGATGAGCATCAGCACAACCAGGGTCATACCGAATATCTTGGCCACCTTGTTGAGCTGGGGCCCGATGAAATCGAAGTGAATGGCGAATACCGAGGTCACGCCCATCCATAGCGCAAAGGCGATAAAGGTGGCGCTGACGGCGGTGAAGGGCATGCGCTTCTTGTCGGGACCGAGCGCCAGTGCCAGTATGGTAGTGGCGGCGATGATGGCCGCAAACGGAAACGTGCGCGCAAAGCCCCAGCCCTGCGAATGCGGATTCATCACGCTGATCCAGATCCACATGACCGCGCCCAGCCAGGGGCGCTTGAAGATAAACGGCAAGCCGCCGAACACCATCAAGGTGACGATGAGATCCCTCATGCCGCCACCGCACCCTGCGCCACAGCGCTGTCGACCTTGCTAACCACGTAGCGGAACTTGCCCGATTTTTCAGGCAGGATGGCCTCGACCTGCTCGACTTCGACCGCGACGCCGGCGCCCAGCCGGACCTGAAAACCGGCCACGATTTTCTGTTCCAGCGCGGCGTCCATGCTTTGTTCCAGCACCACCTGCACGCGCGTCAGGTCCAGGCTCTCCTGAACGATCTTGAACGCCTTCACCTGCGGCAGATCGCGCAGGATGTAGACCAGCGCCAGGCCATGCATGACGGTGCCGTCGCGCGCCACCAGGAAGTCGGTGCTACGGCCCTGGATTTCCTTGAGCAGCGGCAGGCCGCGCCCGCAGGCGCAGGCGGCGGTGTCGAGCACGCCGACGTCGCCCGTGCGGTAGCGGACAAAAGGAAAGTCGCCAGTGGCCAGGTGGGTCACCACGATTTCGCCGGACTGGCCGCGCGGCACTGGCTGACCGCTGGCGTCGAGGATCTCGACGATGATGTCCTCGGCCGTGATGTGCATACCGCCGGACGGGCACTGGTGGGCGATGAAGCCGGCGTCGCGCCCGCCGTAGCCGTTGGCCACCGGGCAGCCGAAGGTGGCCGAGATCTGTTCGCGCTGCTCGTCATAGAGGCGCTCGGAGGTAACGAAGGCGACCCGGATGCCCAGGTCGTTCATGCGCACGCCGCGCGCCTTGGCGTGACGCGCGATATGCGACAGCGCCGACGGATAGCCGAACAGCATGCGCGGGCGGCGCGCGCGGATCTGGGCGATGAAACCATCGAGCTTGGCCTCGGACATCTGGAAGGCCGGCAGCAATTCGGTGCGCAGCATGCGATCGCGCACCGCGCGCACTTTGTCCTGGGCGCCGAGTTCAATGGGCGAGCCCCAGACCACGATCTCGGCGTCGCCGATGTCCACGTCCCACCAGCGGGTGGCGCGCCACTTGGCCGCCACGTCGTGGCTGACGCGCTCCTTGCCGATGAAGAAAATCAGCGGCTCGCCGCTGGAGCCGCCCGTGTTAAAGCGCGCCAGGCCGACCGCGTCCACTGCCTTGAGCGCCTCGGTATTGGCACGGATGACGGCCTTATCCATCAAGGGCAGGCGCGCGAGGTCGGCCAGCGACTGAAGGTCGCGCTCAGGGTCGAAGCCCAGGCTGGCAAACAGGCTGCGGTAGTACGGCACCTTGGCCTGGGCCCGGATCAGCAGCGCGCGCAGGCGCTCGAGCTGGAGGGCGCGCAGGCGTTCCTCGCTCCACATCTGGGTCTGCTCCATGCGGCGCCGCAGGGCCACCGTGCTGTGGCGCTTGAGGCGTTCGTGCAGGGGGAACAGCAGGTTCGAAACCAGCCGGGTATAAGGGCCGGTGCGGGGACCGGTGCGCGAGGGCGACAATGTACTCATGATGGGCTGACAGCGTTCGGTGTGGGGGTGGCGAGGACGCCGCGGTAAACCTGCAGGAGGCGCGGGCGCACGCTGGCCCAGGTGTATTGCTGGACCGCGCGCAGGCCGGCCTCGCGCAGCGCGGCGGCCAGGGCCGGCTCGTGCAGCAGGCGCACAATGGCGGCGGCCATGGGTTCGGGCTCGCCCGCCGGCACCAGCAGTGCGGTCTTGCCGTCCTCGACCAGGTAAGGCACGCCGCCGACATTGGTGCTGACCACCGCCACGCCGCAGGCAAGCGCTTCGAGCACCGAGTTGGGCATATTGTCGACCAGGCTGGGGTTGATCATGACGTCGGCACCGCGGTACAGCGCGGCCATGCCTTCGTTGTCGACCCGGCCGGTGAAGCTGACCGCGTCGCCCAGCGCCAACTGGACGGCCAGCGCTTCCAGCTCGGCGCGCAGCGGGCCGGAGCCGGCCACCACCAGGCGCGCGGCCGGGTGGACGGCGCGCACCGCGGCAAAGGCGCGCAGCGCGGTGGCGTTGTCGTAGATCGGTTCCAGGTTGCGCGCGACCAGTACGGTGAACGGGCGCGCGGCCCCTGCCCCCGCCGGCGGCGCCGCCGCCGAAAAGCGTTCCAGGTTGATGATGTTGGGGACCACGGTGGAAGCGAAGCCGAACTTGCCGAACACCGCGTGCAAAAAGCCCGACGGCACGATCAGCACGTCGGCGCGGTTCAGGCTGGGGCGGACCCAGGCCAGCGCCGACTGCAGGAAGGTGGCGGCCTCGCCACCGCGGTAATTGACCACCACCGGGCAGCCGCGCAGGCGCGCCACCCAGATCGCCGGGGCGCAGAACAGGTGCCAGGACCAGCCTGAATTGGCCATCAGGTGGAACAGGTCGTTACGACCCGCCGCGCGCCACAGGTGCAGCAGGTAAGGCAGCAGGCGAAACAGCGCGCGCAAGCCCTTGACCCCGGCGATCCACGACGGGCGGTAAGGCGCGTTAATCTGGATCATCTCGACCGCGTGGCCCTCCCCTTCCAGCAGCTTTTTCAGTTGCAGTGTCTGGTTCGCCATGCCGCCCGACGGCGGCGGCAAGGGGCCGACCAGGCCAATGCGCAGCGCGCCGGCCTGCCGGTCGGTATGCATGTCGGCTTGCAGGTGGGCGGAAGATGTAGCCAGGATGGCTCCGTACAATTCAAGGGTGAAGGGTGAGATCGCATGCGCGCAGGACCAGCGCAGTGCATCAGGATGACAACGGGCAAAATCTTAACGTATTTTCACGTTTCCGATATAAGAATTATATCAGTGGCGTCGTCATCTTGTTGCGTTTGATAATTTAATGTTTCTTTCCGATCACATCAGCGCGCTTTTGACGCTGCCGCTGCCGCCAGCTTGCGCGCCGAGCGGGCCTGCTTGGCGCGGATGACGGCGCGCGTACGCTCGACCAGCGGACCGTACACCTCGCGGTAGCGCGCCACGCTGTTGGCCCAGGTGCGCTCGCGCTCCACAAACGCGCGGCCCTGGCGGCGCAGCTGCGGCCAGCTGTCCGGCGCGGCCAGCAGCGCCAGCACCTTGGCCGCCAGCGCTTTGGGATCGTCGGCGGCGAACAGGATGCCGGTCTTGCCGTCCTCGATCAGTTCGCGGTGACCACCCACGTCGGACGCGGCCAGCAGGCGGCCCTGTGCCATCGCTTCCAGCGGCTTCAAAGGCGTGACCAGATCGGTCAGACGCATCTTCAGGCGCGGGTAGACCAGCACATCGACCAGATCGTAGTAGCGCTGCACCTCGGCGTGCGGCACGCGGCCGGTAAAGATCACCTTGTCGGCAACGCCCAGCGACTGCGCCTGGGCCTTGAGGGCTTCGTCCTGGGGGCCGCCGCCGACCAGCAGCACGCGGATGTCCGGATTGGTGGCCAGCATGGACGGCAAGGCGTCGAGCAGAATGTTCAAGCCTTCGTAAGCGTAGAAGGAGCCGATGAAGCCGAGCACCTGCTTGCCCTGCAGGCCCAGTTGCGTGGCCAGCGCTTCGTCGCGCGTGCCGTCCACCGAAAAGTCGCTCACATTGACCGCGTTGGGAATGACCGTGATCTTGGTGGCGGGGATACCGCGGGTGGAGGCGATTTCGGCGCGCAGGCCTTCGCAGATCGTGGTGGCGGCATCGACCCGCTTGAGGGCATAGGTTTCCATGGCACGCGTGAGGCGGTAGCGCAAGCCCCATTCGGTGCTGGTGCCATGGTCGACCGCGGCGTCTTCCCAGAAGGCGCGGATTTCATAGACCACCGGGATGCCGAGCTTTTTGCCGACGCGCAGGGCGGCGATGGCGTTCAGGGCCGGCGAGTGGGCGTGCAGCACATCGGGCTTGATCTCGCGCGCGACGTCCATCAGGCGCTCTTCCATCACGTCGATCACGGCCAGCTGGTTGAAGACCGGCAGGCGTGAAAACGGGCCGACCGGTACCGCGGTGCGGAAAAAATCCAGGCCGTCGATCTGCTCGAAAGCCTTCTTGCTCGGGCCTTGTTTGGGCCCGGTCAGGTGGAAGGTTTCCCAGCCCAGCGCGCGCTGCTGCTGCAGGATCGAGCGGCTGCGGAAGGTGTAACCGCTGTGCAGCGGAATCGAGTGGTCGAGCACGTGCAGCACGCGCACCGGCGCGTCCGGCGCCGAGGGCGCGGCGGACAGGTCGACGGGCGATGCCTCGGCGGTGGCCACAGTGGCGGCCAGGGAGGCAACTGGGGTCATATCATTCTCCATGCATTTCCTTGCGCAGGAAGGCTTCAAACATCAGCAGGGTCCAGATCGGGGCGCTGTAGTCGCGCCGGCCGGACTGGTGCTGCTCGACCATCTCGGTCAGGAAGGCGGGGTTGAAGATGCCGGTTTCGGCCAGCGAAGGACCGAGCAGCGCGGTGCGCACGCGTTCCTTGAGTGGACCGCGGAACCAGGCCGCCAGCGGCACGGCAAAGCCCATTTTCTTGCGGTACAGGATATCTTCCGGCAGGTAGGATTCCAGGCTCTTTTTAAAGATGTACTTGCCCTCGCTGCCCTGCAGCTTCATGGACGGCGGCAGGCCGGAAATCCATTCGACCAGCTTGTGGTCCAGCAGCGGCACCCGCACTTCGAGCGCGTGGGCCATGCTGGCGCGGTCGACCTTGGTCAGAATATCGCCCGGCAGGTAGGTCTTCATGTCCAGGTACTGGATCATCGACAGCGGGTCGTCGGTGGGCGAAGCAGCCGCGTGGCCCCGCATCACGTCGATGGCGCGGTAGCCCTGCAGCCTGGTGCGGAAACCGTTCGAGAACAATTTGTCGCGCATGCCGTCGCTCATGATCGAGACGCCATGGAAGTAGCCCTCGACCAGGTCGCGCGCCAGTGCCTCGAAGGTGGTCTTGGCGCGGAACATCTTGGGCGCCCAGTCGGCCTTTGGATAGTATTTTCCGAGCGGGCCGAAGACCAGCTTGCGCAGGCCCTGCGGCATGCGCGAGCGCACGCTGTCCTCGGCCATCGCGTAGCGGTAGCGGCGGTAGCCGGCCAGATTCTCGTCGCCGCCGTCGCCCGACAGGGCCACGGTCACGCGTTTGCGCGCCAGCTGGCACACGCGGTAGGTCGGAATGGCGGAGCTGTCGGCGTACGGTTCGTCGTACAGGTCGGCCAGGGTGTCGAGCAGCGCGTAGTCGTCGGTGTCGACGGTCTCGGTGTGGTGCGCGGTGTTGTACTGGCGCGCCACCTGTTCGGCGTACTGGGACTCGTCGAAGGCCTTGTCCTGGAAGGCGATCGAGCAGGTGTTCACCTTGTCCGTCATCAGGCCCGCCATCATGGCGACGATGGCCGAGGAATCGACCCCACCCGACAGGAAGGCGCCCAGCGGCACTTCGGCCTTGAGGCGGATCTTGACCGCTTCGCGCAGGCGCACGATGAGTTCTTCCTCGGCTTCCTTCTGCGTGATGGGGCCATGCAGCTTGAAGGGCACGTCCCAGAACTGGCGCGGGGCCGGGATGGGCTGGCCGATTTTCACGGTCAGGCAGTAGCCGGGCGAGAGCTTGAAGGCGCTGGTGTAGATGGTCTTCGGTTCCGGCACGTAGCCGTAGGCGAAATAGTCTTCGACGGCGCGCGGATCGATGTCGCGCGGCAGGCCCGGGTGGGCGCGCAGGGACTTGAGTTCCGAGCCAAAAATGAACATCCCGTCCGGCAGCACCGCATAGTAGAAGGGCTTGACGCCCATGCGGTCGCGCGCCATGAACATGGTCTGCCTGACCCGGTCCCACACCGCGATGGCGAACATGCCGCGGAAGTGCTCGACGCACTGCTCGCCCCAGGCCGACCAGGCGTGGACGATGGTTTCGGTGTCGCTCTTGGTGCGGAACACGTAGCCCAGCTTTTGCAGTTCCTCGGTCAGTTCCGGGTAGTTGTAGATTTCGCCGTTGAAGACCACGCCGACATTGCCTTCGGCGTTGAACATGGGCTGCTGGCCGCTGAGGATGTCGATCACCGACAGGCGGCGGTGGCCGAAGCCCACGCCCGGTTCGGTGTAGACATCGCCCTCGTCCGGACCGCGGTGATGCTGGGTCTCGTTCATGCGCTTGACCAGCGCCGGGTCGATCTCGCGCGCACCGCGCGTATCAAAAATGCCGACTATTCCACACATGATTTGACAGGTTTCCTGAGTTTATATTTGCGTTCGACCAAACTGTCGTACAAGGATTGATAGGCGGCGACCATGGCCGCCATGGCGTAGTTGCGCAGGATGCGCTCGCGTCCCGCAACGCCGTGGGCGGCGGCCAGCGCGGCATCGTCGGCGTAGCGCGCCAGCGCGTCGGCCATGGCCGCGGCATCGGAGGGCGGCACCAGCATGCCGGTCACGCCGTCGGCGATCACTTCGGGAATACCGCCAACGCGGGTACCGACCACCGGCAAACCGCTGGCCATCGCTTCGAGGGCCGAGCCGGGCGTGCCTTCGGCGATCGAGGACATGACAAAGATATTCAGGCCGCGCAGGATGGCGGCGACGTCGGTGCGGGCACCGGGCAGCCAGGCCACATCCTGCAGGCCGGCGGCGGCTACCCTGGCGCGCATGGTTTCCAGCAGCGGGCCGTCGCCTACGATGGCCAGGCGCAGCGGCAGTTGCGGGCGGCGCGCACGCAGCAGGGCAAAGGCGTCGACCAGGGTCGCGTGGTCCTTGACCGCCTGCGAGCGCCCGACCGTGCCGATCACGATGTCGCCTGGCGCGAACGGCAGCGGCGAAGGCGCATCGCCGGCGCAAGCGGGCCGGAACTTGTCGGCATCGATGCCGTTCGAGAGCAGGCGGCTCTTATGTTCGGGCACCCCGATGACGGTGCGGCTCCAGGCCAGCATGTCGCTCGAATTGGCGTAGCAGCAGTCGTAGAACGGCAGCATCAGGCGGCGCAGCATATTGTGCTTCTTGTTGCTGCCGGTCGGATCGTCGGCGTCGCGCCCGTGCGCGCCGTTGATCCGCACCGGCACCCCGGCCAGCAGCGCCACCGGCGCGTATTCGATGGCCGACAGGTTGTAGGTGTGGATGATGGCCGGCTTGAGGGTGCGCAGCAGTTTGTACAGGGCGCCGTGGGTGCCCAGCGACAGGCCGGGCTGCTTGTCCAGCGCATGCAGGGTCACGCCCGGCTTGCTGATTTTTTTGGCGAAGTCGGTGTACCCGGTCAGGCACACGATGGCGTGGCGGTAGGCGCCGGCCGGCATGCGGTTGATGCGCTCGACCATCAAGGACTCGAGCCCACCGAAATCGAGCCGGTAGATCAGGTGCACGACCAGCGGCACATCGGACCGCACAGCGGTGTCCTGCAGCGCAGCGGCCATCAATGCCTCCGGTTGCGTTCGAGCGTGGACTCGAGCGCGGGCAGGTTGGCATTCATCCAGGCGCGCAGGGTGGCGCGCGCTTCATCAGGCTGTTCATCGTAGCGGGCGGACAGCATGATCGCGGCGCCGTCGTCGCGCCGGTGCAGCAGTTTTTGTTGTACCTGCATCAGCTTGCCCTTGAAACCGCTGACGGTGGTGGCGCCGTCGATCCAGTACCACTGCCACACCAGCAATTTGGCGCCCGTACGGCCTACCGTGGTCTCGCGCAGTTCCAGCGCGCGCCCGCCCACATTCTCGACGCGCACAGTGGCGCCGCGCTCGGTCCAGCTGCCACGCTCGGATGACGCCAGGCGGTTCATCGAACTGATCAACTTGGTGCCTTCGGGGGGATTTCGGTAGTACAGCAGGTCCACGCCGACCGCGCCGGCAGTGCCGGCGTAGGCCTGGTGCAGTTCGGCGCCTGCGGCCGGGAAGGTCGGACGCCAGTCTTCCAGTGCGGGCGCGGCGGTCCAGCCCGCGGCCGGGGCCAGGGCCAGGTCGATCGCTGCGGCGGCCTGGTGCTGGCCGCGTTCCAGGTAGTTCAGGTAGAGCGGCCAGATACCGATCGCCAGCGCGATGGCGAGGGCGGCCAGCGCGAACTGCTTTGGCGGCGCGGCGTAGGTGCGGGGCGCCGGCGGGGCCGCACTCTCCGCCACCGGCTGGTCCTGGCGCCAGAAGCTGCCGATCCAGAACAGCAGGAACATGACGATACCGAAGAACACCCAGCCGTAGACCAGGTGGTCGACCCCGACCGCCATGGTCATGCCGGACAGGTGGCCGATCATCACGATCAGGTAGGCGCGCATACCGTTGGCCACAATGGGCACGATGATCGCGGCCAGCACGAACAAAGCGCGCCGGCGCGCCGTGCGGTAGGTCAGGTAGGCGAAGACGCAGCCCAGGGTGACCGAGGAAATCAGGTAGCGCACACCGCTGCAGGCTTCGACCACCGACCAGCTGCCGCTTGGGATGGTAAAGCTGTTGCCTTCCCTGAAAACCGGAATGCCGGTGGCGCGCAGCGCATCCACGGTGAAGTTGGCGGTGACGTTGATCAGGGGGTCGGTAAAGACCTCTCCGAAGGGGACGCCGAACAGGATGAAGAACAGGGGGAAGGCCATGGCCCGCCCCAGGGGCAAGCCGAGGATGGCGACCGCGCCCAGGGCCAGGGTGGCGGCAAACGCATACTGGCTGACCACGGCGACGTCGCCCAGTTCGGCCAGCAGCCAGGCCAGGCCGCAAGCGGCCAGCAAGGGCAGCGCGGGCCACCAGGGCTTCAGCGGAAGCGGACGCAGGTCGTCGCGGCGCTGCCAGATCAGCCACAGGCAGATCGGCAGGATTACGAAGCCGTGGGCGTAGGTATCGGAGCGCTGCCAGATCGCGACGATGGCGCGTGCCGTCCCAAAGTAGGCCAGGAAGGGCAGCAGCAGCACGGCGCCGATCAGGAGCCAGGTGGAGCTTGCCACCGGTGCAGCGGGCGCAGTCGTCGTAGGGGAAACGCTGCGCGGCGGCGCGCTGATATCAGGGGTCATGCCTTGCTCCGTTGCTCAGTGGGGACCGAAGGCTGCAGCAGGGCGACGACCGGCGCCAGGTTGCTCTCCCAGCTATAGCGCGCCTCGACGGTGGCGCGGGCGCGCGCGCCCATGCCGGGGTCGGGTGACTCCAATGCCTGGCAGACGGCTTGTTCGAACTGCGGCTCATCGGCCGCCAGCAGCAGGTCCACGCCGGGCCGGCCGGCAATGCCTTCCAGGGCCTGGGGCGAGACCACGATGGTCTGGGCCATCGACATCGCTTCGAGCACCTTGTTCTGGATGCCGCGCGCGATGCGCAGCGGCGCCACGCACAGAGCGGAATGGGCCACGTAAGGGCGCACGTCGGGCACGGTGCCGGTGACGATCACGCCGGGCAGCGCGGCCAGGGCCTGCACCTCGGCCGAGGGACGGGCGCCGACGATGTAGAAGCGGGCCAGCGGGTAGCGCGCCGCGATGCCGGGGAAAATAGCGCGCGCGAACCAGCTGACCGCGTCCACGTTGGGCCAGTAATCCATGGCGCCGCAAAACACCAGCGCCTGCTCGCCTGACGCGTAGGGATTCTCGTAGGCGGCATGCGGCGTGAAGTAGGCGGTGTCGACGCCGTTATTGAAAAAGCCGGTGGTGGCCGCGCTTTCGGGTGCGAGCGTCTTGAACAGCGCCGCTTCCGGCTCCGACACAAACAGCGAGGCTTCGCATTCGGCGGCGACCTTGCGCTCGTAGCGCAGCAGCTGGCGCGCTTCGTGCGCGTACAGCATGCTCATGGGCCAGGATTTCTTGTCCGCGTACTGGCGCCATTTGTCCGAGTCGACATCGCAAAAATCGACCACGCGGCGCGCCTGCGGATAGGCTTCGGCGTACTGCGCCATGGCCGAAGAAAACACCAGCACACGGCCGATGCCATGCTGGCGCACGGCGTTGCCGACCCAGGCGCTCATGCCGGCATCGCGGTAGTAGTCGAGCGAGAGCGAACGGTTGGCCAGCAAGGCCCCCAGGCTGCGCACGCGCGCCGTGGTCGGGTTCAGGCGCGCGAAATGGCTGCTGGCGCACAGGGCTTCGACGCGCGGCACGTGCTGCCAGTCGTCCTCGTCATCCACAAAGGTCGCCAGGTGCACGCGGTAGTGCTGCGCCAGGTGCTTGAGCAGATGGTAGGACCGGATCTTGTCGCCCTTGTTGGGCGGGTAGGGAATCCGGTGGATCAGCAGCAGCAGGTCGTCCACGCTCAGCCCAGGTTCTTGACGATGTGGGGGCCGAGGATGTTGGCCAGCGCGATCGGCATCTTCTTCCACATCTTGATGAAGAGCTGGTACTTGGGATTGAGCGGGTTATTGTCGGGCAGCTCGGTCGACTGGTACAGACGGTATTCGTAGGCCAGCGGCGTGGGCGAAAAGCCCCAGTTCTTCTTGAAGTCGAAGGCGCCGGTGCCAAGCTTGCTGCGGCCGAAGTCGAAAATGCGGGCGCCGCGCGCGGCTGCGGCCTGCATAAGGTTCCAGTACATGAAGTCGTTGCCGGCCACATCGCGCGCGGCCGGCATGCCGCCGCCGTAATAGGGCAGCACTTCGTCGCGGAAGTAAAAGCTCATCACGCCGGCAATCAGCACGCCGTTCTGGACGATGATGCGGATTTCGCATTCCTCGCCGAAGACTTCCTTGATGACCCTGAAATACGATTTCGGGAATACCGGGGTGCCCAGGCGGTGCACCGAGGTGGCGTAGGCGGTGAAGAAGCGCTCGACGTCCTGGTCGATTTCGCCGGTCAGGCCCAGCTTGATCCCCTTGCGCACCATCGCGCGCTGCTTGCGCGGGATGGCGTTCATATTGGCTTCGTCGTCGGCCGTGATCTCCTTGCGGAAGGTCACGTACAACTCCTTCTGGTGCCAGGCCGGGTCGCCAGCGTGGGCCGGCAGCAGGTTGCGGTATTCGAGGTGGCCCACCTTGAGTTCCGCGGCCAGCTTGTCGGCGGCGGCGTCGAGCAGGGTCCTGGCGCCGGCTGCCGCCTCAGGCAGGGCAGCCACGCCGCCCAGCACGCAGAACGGCAGGGAGCCGAGCGAATGGCCGAACATGCGGCTCTTGATTTCGGCCAGCGGCAGCACGGCGACGATGCGTCCGGCCTGCTCGACGTAGTAGAACCAGGTCTTGTGGCCGTAGACTTTCTCGATGATGATCTGCCAGCCGGCGCGGTGGAAAAAGGTCGCCTCGGGGCAATCGCGCACGAAGGCGTCCCAGCGCGCGCGCCCTTCCGGCTGCAGCAGGTGCACGGTCATGGGCGCGGCGGCGCTGTTGGCTGCGGCGGCGGCTTCCACGCGCGCGGCGGCATCGGCCGCCTGGCGGTCTTGCAGTGCTTCGATGATCGAACTCATTTGCTACCTAAAAAAATACGGTCCATCCGGTCCCAGGCGAAATCGCGGGTCAGCTGGGCGATGCGCCCTTCCATGCGATCCAGGTTGACGTAGTGGCGGAAGCGCGACTTGAGGTCGGCGCCTTCGGGACGCGGCTGGCCGGGATCGAGTTCCCAGGGATGGAAATAAAAGATGGCGCTTTGCTGGTCGACGTTGTTCACACGCTGCATCATCCAGCGCGACAGCGCGTAGGGCAGCAGGCGGAAGTAGCCGCCGCCGCCGGCCGGCAGCTTGCGCCCGCCCATCTGCACCGTGGTGATCGGCACTTCCAGCAGGCCGTCCGGCCCGTTCGGATAGAAGGCGAAACGGGGCGCGTCCGGCATGCCGTAATGGTCGTGGGCGATCGGGTAGATCGAGGAACTGTAGCGGTAGCCGGCCGCGTGCAGTGCGTCCAGCGCCCACAAATTAGCGGTACCGATCGAAAAACTCGGCGCGCGGTAGCCCAGTACGGCCTGGCCGCCCAGGTCTTCCAGCATGCCCTTGCTGCGCGTGATGTCGTCGGTGAACTCGGCCAGGTCCTGGTCGGAGGCGCGCAAATGGCCGTAGCCGTGGCTGGCCAGTTCGTGACCGGCGGCGACGATACGCTTGACCATGGCCGGGTAGCGCTCGGCAATCCAGCCCAGGGTGAAGAAGGTGCCCTTGACACTGCCGGCGTCCATCAAGCCCAGGATGCGGTCGATATTGGCTTCCACACGGCACTCGCGCGACGGCCAGCTGGCGCGGTCGATGATGGGGGCAAAGGCCGACACCTGGAAGTAATCTTCGACGTCGCAGGTCATGGCGTTGCGGATGCTGCCGTCCGCGGCGCGCTGCTGGGCGGCGGCCAGGGTGTCGGGGTGGAGGCGGTCGTTCATTCCGGGGTATCCGCTGGATGCTGGGGCGCCGCCGGCAGCGAGCCGACCACGCGCTTGAGGATCGACAGCACCGAGGCCATCGATTTTTCCATCTTCAGGATACGCTCATCCATGTAGCCCGGATTGTCCAGGGTCCCGATGGCAGGCGTGCCGGGATGGAGCGCAGCTGCCGCGGCGGCGGCCTGCTCGCGCGCCACGTCCGGCGGCAGTTCGTATTCCTGGGCAATGTCGCGGATCACTTCGAGCACATGCTCTTCGGTGAAGGCATGGATTTCTTCCAGATAGCCCATCAGCAGCAGGCGGTCGCACAGGCCGTTGGTCTTGCGCGGAATGCCGCCGCTGTAGTCGTAGATGGCGGCGTGGGCGCCGTCGCTGAAGGACGGATCGCCGTTCCAGCCGACCGTGTGCAGGCGGTGCTCGACATAGGCGCGCGTTTCCGGCGCATCCATCGGCCCCAGGTGGTAGCTGGCGGTGACGCGCTGGCGCAGCTGCTGCATGCCGGCGCTGTGCAGGGTGGTGCGAAATTCCGGCTGGCCCAGCAGGAAGGTTTGCAGCAGGGATTTGTCGTCGGTCTGGAAGTTCGACAGCATGCGCAATTCCTCGACCGCGCGTGGGGTCAGGTTCTGGGCTTCGTCGACCACCAGCAGGGCGCGCTTGCCTTCCTGGTCGAAGGCGCGCAGGAATTGTTCCAGGCGCACCAGCATGTCGGTCTTGCTGGCGCCTTCGTAGGTCAGGCCGAAGGCCGCCACCACGGTGCGCAGGATATCGTCGGCGTCGAGCGCCGTGTTCGAAATGTGGGCCGCCACGATCTGCTGCGAGGGGATCTGATTGAGCAGATTGCGCACCAGGGTGGTTTTGCCCGCGCCGACTTCGCCGGTGATGACGATGAAGCCCTCGCCGTGCGACAGGCCGTACTCGAGGTAGGCCATGGCGCGCTTGTGGCCCTTGCTGCCGAAAAAGAAATGGGGGTCGGGACGCAGGCGGAAGGGCTTGTCGCTCAGCCCGTAATAGGATTCGTACATGGCAGACTCAATTCCACTATAACTTCAGGGACAGAGAAGCCGTAATGGCATTCTCGCTGTAGCTGGAAGCGCCGAAAACGGTGTTGCCGGTGACGTGGCGCAGTTCCGTGCTGCCACTCATGCGTGGCGAGAACTGACGTGTCATCCCCAGGCGTAGTGCCGTATTGCGGCTCTCCAGATTGGTCGTATTCGACTCGTTGCGCGCGGTGGTCAGAGACAGGTTGACGTTGCTGCGTGAGGTCAAACGCATGCTCAACAGCGCACTGACGCCAATCTGCGTCGTGTTGTCATTGACATTACCGCCGCCTGCTCCGCTCAGCGAGCCGTCCGCAACAAAGGAAGACAGCGCATTGCGTTGCGTATTGAACGCCGACAGGACCATCGTAGTACGCGCAGTGCTGTAGGCAACCGACAGCTGCAATTGCTTTTGCAGCATGTAGCGGTTGCTGAAATAGTTGACGCTCTCTGCCAGCGCTGCCGGCAAACCGTTGGCCCGGATAAAGGCCTCGACGGCGGCGCGGCGGGCTACAGGATCTGGAATATCGGCCGTGAACAGGCGGTCAATGACCGTCGTCGTATCCACCGTCGAGGGCAGCAGAAATTGTGAGCGGCTGGTGGTGACCGCATCGTTGTAGCTGAGGTTCCAGACGCTGCGGCGGCTCCGGTGCAGCGCTTCCAGAAAATAGCTGTTGCCGTAGTAGCGCTTGCCGGCGCTGGCGCGCACGCTCGTGCGCAGGCTCGGGGTCCAGTCGAAACCGACGGACCAACTCTTGCCCTTGACCGGTTCGCCGATGGTCTGGTAGTCGTATTCGTCGTAGCCGCCGCTGCCGGTCAGGCTGAAGGTATCGGACAGGTGATAACGCAGATAACTGCTGACGTTCTTGACGTTCGTATTGGGCGCGATACTGTCGTGCAGACGCTGGTAATTGGCTTGCAGGCCCCAGCCCACACGGCGGAACAACGGGCCGCTATTGAGGTTGAACAGGAGAGAATCTCCAGAACTGTCACCCAGCCCGGACCGGCCGGCGTCGACCGAGTCGCGGGTGTAGCGCAGCGTTGTGCTCGCGGTCGCGCCGAAACTGTGACGTAGGTATGGGCTGATGCGCCAGGACTTGACACTGGTCTGGTTAACGCTGGAATAGCTGTTGCTGTTGATCTGAGGACCGAACGCCGAGATCGCCTGCTGGCCGATGGCCGCATCGCCATCCATGTACAGCAGATCGTCGACCAGTACCGAACTGAGCTGGGAGCTCAAGGTCGACTGGAAGTGGCGCGCGCCTTCCACGCCCTCGTCGTCATAACCGTAATAATGCAACTGATAGCGTGTGGAAAATTTCAGACGCGGCGTGTTGTTGCTCAGCGTAAAACCAGGCGTCGCTTCGGCGATGAAGCGGCCTTCCTTCTTGTCGTCGCTGGTCAGGCCCACGTTGTCGGTATAGGTACCGCGCAGGTCAACCGTAGGCGTGAACTTCCATTCGGCGCGCGCTGGCGCCATCTGCAGCGCCAGCAAGGCGGCAGGCAGGCAGACGGGCAGGCAGCGACACAGGGCAGCAGCGGAGCCGCGCCGCTTACCCATAGTGATAGTCATAGGTTTCGGTGCCGGGGAATTCGCGCGTCTTGTTGTAGATCAGGTTGACGTTGTCGCAGCTTTCAAGCTGGCGCAGCGATTCCTTGACCGCGTGCTGGGTGGTGCCTTCGGCCTCGACCACCAGCGCGATCTGGCCCATCAGGCTGGCCAGTACGCTTGCTTCCGAGGTCAGCAGCAGTGGCGGCGAATCGAAAATCACGATGCGGTCCGGGTAGCGGTTGGCGATTTCGTAGACGAAGTTGCTCATCGCCTGGCTGGCCAGCAGCTCCGTCGCACGCGGGTTGTTGCTGCCTGCGGGCAGGATGGACAGGGTGTTGACGTTGGTGCGGAGCATGACGTCGGCCATGTCCAGGGTATCGTCGAGCAGCAAGTCCATCAGGCCGCGGTGGGCCGGCAGGCCGAGTGTGCGCAGCACGGACGGGCGGGCCACGTCGGCGTCGACCAGCAGCACGGTGTGGTCTAGTTCCATGGCAATGCTCATGGCGAGGTTGATCGAGCAGAAGGTCTTGCCTTCGCCCGGCAGCGAACTGGTCACCATGATCAGGTTGCCCGGCTTTTCGTTTGGCTTGCGCGTGGCAAAGGCACGCTTGAGCAGCGGACGCTTGATGATACGGAAGTCTTCCACCAGCGTGGTGCGCCCACCTGCGGCGGTGACCAGGCCCATGGCCTGCATGCGCTCGAGGTCGAGTTCCACGTGGGTGGTGGTGCGACGCTGTGGACGGTCCAGCACGGGCGCTTCCACCAGGGGCGCGGGCGGCACCACCAGGGCAGTCGGCTCGGGCGCGCGCGGGGCAGGCGCCGGCTGTGGCGCCGCGGCTACGGGCTGAACGGCTGGTGGAACCACCGGCTGGACTGCGGCCGGCTGCACAACGGCTGGCTGCACGACTTCCGGCTGCGTGGATTCTGGCTGGACTGCCACGCCTGCCGACTGGGCGGCATGGGCCGCCAGCGCGGCCTGAGCGGCTTGAGCGGCCTGAACAGCCTGAGCGGCGGCCAGCGCCAGCTCTTCTTTCTTGTGATCGATGCGGTTCGCCGCTTTTTCAATAATGCTCACGTAGTTCTCCAGTGGGCGCCGCTTACAGCGACGGCCTGATGAATAATGCCGCCATTACGCCACCGTAGGCGCTGAACAGGACGATGACTGCCGCGCTGAATGCATACATGCGCTTGGTGCGGTTGACCTTTTGTTCCTCTGTCCAGTTCATGCTGATGCTGCCGAGAATAGGAATACCGGTCACCTCCCGCAGGCTGGCCTGGGTCATGAAAGTTGGACGGATCTGGCTCATCAGCAGGGCGACGCCCAGGCCGGCCAGCAGCGCCACCACGAATACCAGCGAGAACAGCCGGTGGCGGTTCGGACCCGACGGGCTCGACGGCACGGTCGGCGGATCGATCACGCGGAAGGTCAGCATGTCGGTGGCCGAGCTCAGGTCGCCCGACAGCTTGGCTGCCTCGCGCCGGCTCACCAGTTTTTCGTAGTTATCCTTGTTGATCGCATAGTCGCGGTTGAGCTGGGCCAGTTGGGCTTCCACCTCGGGCGCGGTATTGCTCTGCGAGCGCATGCGTGCAGAGCGGGTGCTGTACTCAGCCACGCGGGCCTTGAGCGAGGCAACGCGTGCTTCCTCGACAGACAGGGCGACATTGAGCTGCTGCAGCATGGGGCTGTAGTTCGCGCCGGGATCGTTGCTGCGGCGGATCTTCTTGGCTTCCTCGGCCTTGCGCTGCTGCAGCTGCGCGATCAGGCGCTTGGCCGCGACGATATCCGGATGCGCGTCGGTGTACTGCATGCGCAAGCCGTCCAGGTTTTTCTCGAGGGCGGCGATGCGGCCGTCGAGTTCGGGATTTACGGCATCGGCCGGCTCGGCGGCAGTCAGCGGAGCCGGTTCCTCGCCGGCGATCTGGCGCTTGATGGCGTTACGGGCCTGCTCGGCCTCGGTCAACTCCAGGCGTGCCGCGCTGAGCAAGTCCTCGACCTGGCCCATGTTGCCGCTGAAGTCGCCCGTGCGCGGCAGCATGCCCATATTCTTGATCTTGAATTCCTTGAGTGCATTTTCCGCGACGATCAGTTTTTCTTCGTAATTCTTGATCTGGTCATCGATGAACAGCACGGCTTTTTCCGAATCCTGCTTCTTGCCGCCGAAGCTGCCCTCGACGAAGATGGTCAGCAAGGACTGGACGATGTCCTTGCCCAGCTTGGGGTTGGAATTCTTGTACGAGATCGTGTAAATGTCGTCCCGCTCGGTACCACCAATACTGATGGCCCCCATCAGGTCATCGATCAGTTTTTCGTTTTCCTTGGGTGTGGACGCCTTGATGTCCAGGTCGACCATGCGCATGACGCGCTCGACATTGGGGCGGCTGATCAGGGTGCGGCGCATGAAGGCCACCTGCTGGTCCACGTTCGGCACGGTGGTCATGCCGGCCAGCAGTGGCTGCAGGATGCTCTGGGTGTCCACATACACACGCGCCGATGCCTGGTATTCATTCGGCAGGCGGTAGACGACGGTCCAGCCGATGATCGCCACGATCCAGGAAATGACGACCGCATACCAGCGGTACTTCCAGATCGCCTTCAAAAAATTAGTCAGTAGGGCCGTCAGTTCTGCCATCTCGTCAATCTCGCCATAATCTTGCGCCCCGGGCCGGACACCCTGGTGTAGTCGGATGCACAAAAACAATTCCTCGCGTCAGGCCTCAGGGGTCTGGCGTTAAAATTGCTCTAGGGCATTAGTTAGTATCATATGATACAGGAAAATCATTGCTTAAAGATACGAACTTCATACGAAGGCATATATTGTAAGCAAGTTTTACCTGCAGTTTAAATGTATTTAATGACAAGCAAAAGTCATTTGTTGCCATACGAAAAGAGTTTCGCACATCGCCTGTCAGAAAAGTGCGCATTACACATTGATTCGGCTTAAATAACAACAGTTTATATGGCTTGTTACATTGTCCGGGCCGGTTCCATTGGCCCGGCAGAAAACTTGTTGTTTGCCTGCCGCGCTTGAGGTAATGTCCCGGCATGCGCCTTTCCCCCGCCCTGCTCCGCTCGCTTGTCTGCCGCCTTGTTCAGCTGCATCTGCCCCTCTCCCTGTTCGGCACCACACTTGTTTGCGCCACCCTGGTTTGCGCCAGCCTGTCGGCGGCGCCCCCTGCCGCCGCAGCGGAGCTGACCCGCACCATCCAGAGCATCAAGCCGTCGGTGGTCGGGATCGGGACTTTCCAGCGCCTGCGCAGCCCGGCCATTGTGTTCGTGGCGACCGGCTTCGCCACCGGCGACGGGCTGTCGGTGATCACCAACGCCCATGGCATTCCGGATGTGCTCGATACCGAGAAGAACGAGGCGCTGGGGATCGTGGTGGCGCGCGGCGACACCGTAGAATTCCGGCCGGCCACCTTGCAGGGCATGGACCGCGAACACGACCTGGCCCACCTGCGCCTGACGGGCGCGCCGTTGACGCCGCTGACCCTGGCGCCGGACAATGGCGTGGCCGAGGGCCAGACCCTGGCGTTCACTGGATTTCCGCTTGGAATGGTGTTGGGCCTGCACCACGCCACCCACCGTGCCACCCTGGCCGCGATCACACCCATCGTGCTGCCCTCGATCAATTCGCGCAAGCTCGATGCGCGCGCCATCACCCAGCTGTCGCGCGCGCCCTTCCCCGTCTACCAGCTCGACGGTACGGCCTATCCGGGCAATAGCGGGAGCCCGGTCTACGATCCGGAAACGGGCGCGGTGCACGGCGTCATCAACATGGTTCTGATCAAGGGTTTGAAGGAAACCGCGATAACCAGCCCCAGCGGCATCAGCTATGCGATCCCGGTCAGCCATGTGCGCGCCCTGTTACAGCCAGGGGGCGCCGGCTCGACTGCGCGGAAATAAATCATTCGAGACACATTGCCGCTCAAAAATTGCATGTTAAAATAGAAACTGTTGTAAGCAAAATTGCTTGCGGGAAATTAATCGGCGCAGTACGCTGTACAGTATTAACGCGCGCCACGCGAACCAAAAGGAACTCAGGTGAACACTTTTCAAACGACCACAATGAAATGGCTGGGTTGCTGCGCGCTGGCGCTGGCAGCCGCGGGCATGACGGGCTGCGCCAGCACCGCGCGCACCGGCGCAATGGCTGATCCGACCCCGGCCCCTGCCAGCGACTACCTGATTGGCCCTGGCGACAACGTCAACATCGTGGTGTGGCGCAATCCCGAAGTGTCGACCTCGGTGCCAGTGCGTCCCGATGGCAAAATCACCACCCCGCTGGTCGAAGACCTGCAAGCGAGCGGCAAGACCTCGACCCAGCTGGCGCGCGACATTGAAAAAGCCCTGGAAAAATTCATTCAGCAACCAGTCGTGACGGTCGTGGTCACCGGCTTTGTCGGCATGTACAGCGAGCAGATCCGCGTGATCGGCCAGGCTGCCCGTCCGCAGGCGCTGCCGTTCCGGCGCGACATGTCGCTGATGGATGTCCTGATTGCCGTTGGCGGCATCACCGAATTTGCTTCCGGCAACAAGGCCAGCATCATCCGTACCATTGACGGCAAGCAGCAGAAAGTGGCGGTCCGCTTGAACGACCTGATCAAGGAAGGCGATATTTCGGCCAATATCTACATGCGCCCTGGCGATGTCCTGATCATTCCAGAAAGTTTCTTCTAAGCACAGTGGAGCTGCGCCCGCTTGTCGAGTTTCTTTACAGCGCGCCGCAGCGGGTGGCGGAACCGCCCCCTAACCGGGCCCGAGCGGCAAAGCTAAACCATTGATCTGATTGCTTTTTTCGGCCCGCGGGCGGCAAGTGGAATAAAACTTGCTTCCAGTTGCATGAATAGCAGCACTCAGGCAAAACGAAAACTTAGGGAATAGCAATGGACAAGATCAACACCACGGAAAACGCGGCCGACGCGGCGCCGGCCCCAGTGCCGCGCGCGATGTCGCGCCGCCGCTTCGCCAGCGCCGGCCTGGGCGGCGCGGGTGCGCTGCTGACCATCGTCAGCGCCCCGGCCATGGCCGCTTCGGCCACCTGCGCCTCGCCTTCGGGCACCCTTTCGGGCGACCTCTACAACAGCCACAACACGCCAAGCGATGTGGTCTGCGGCGGCCTGTCTCACGGTTACTACAAGAACGCGGGTCTGAACGAATGGACCGCTTACCACAACGTGATGTTCGGTGCTCCGGGCATGTTCAACTGCGTGGGCAAGAACCTGGCCAAGAATTCCTCGCAAAAGACGTATTCCAACGCCACTCTGCTGGAACTGATCAAGGGCGAATGCGGCTTCAAGGACGAGAACAACCTGGGCATGCAGTTCGCCACAGTCTGGCTCAATATCAAGCTCGGCAAGATTAATTTCCTGAAGATGAGCGAACTGCAGGGCATGTGGAATGAAACGCAGATGGGCGGCTATACCCCGCGCGGCGGCGTCAAGCCATGGAGCCGGCGCGAAGTGGCCGCTTACCTCCAAAGAACCTTTACCTGAGGCACGCGTCCGCGCGTGGTAGTACAACGACGATGTGGCAAGTCATTCCAGGCCAGGACCTGCGGCAATGGGGCTGGGACGATGAGTACGTCGTCTATAACAACTTGTCCGGCGACACCCACCTGCTGAGCGGCGACGCAATGCAGGTCTTGCTGGCGCTGCGCGCCGCGCCGGCCGACGAGGCCACCCTCGCCGCTTCCCTGCAAGAACCCGGCACTGAGGCGGACATATCCGCGGCAGTGACCGAAATCCTGTCCGAACTGGACAAACTTTCCCTGATCGAATTTCACGAATGCTGAGTCTGGCAAGCCTGAGCCGGCGCGAGCTGGGCGAGCGCCTGGCCGGCCCCGGCCTGGACCTGGGCACGGGCGGCTTCGTCACGCGCCTGTCGAGCCCGATCGCCAGCGTGGCCGACGGCCTGCATCTGCTGTATGGCGACTACCCGGTGCATCCGAACGGCCAGTTTGCCGACTTCCACGTGAGCCTGATGCCCTCTCCCGGCTTGCGGCGCTGGTACAAGCCGCAAGTGAACTTCTGCTACGACGGCCAGCCCGTGTTCCGCCCCCTGCCGCTGGACCATGCCTTTCCCATGTTCGAATGGGGCTTGAACTGGTGCGTGTCGGCCCATGCCAACAACCACCTGATCGTGCACGCCGCCGTACTGGAAAAGGATGGCCTGGCGGTGATCCTGCCGGCCCCGCCGGGTTCCGGCAAGAGCACCCTGTGCGCCACCCTGGCCCATCGCGGCTGGCGCCTGCTGTCGGATGAACTGGCCCTGCTGCGCCTGTCCGACGGGATGGTCGCGCCGCTGCCGCGCCCGATCAGCCTGAAAAACGCCTCGATCGACATCATGCGCGACTACCTGACCGTCCCCGGCCAGGCCGCCCCCGTGTTCAGCCGTCCGGTGAGCGAAACCAGCAAGGGCACGGTGGCCCACCTGAAGGCGCCGTCCGCGGCGGTGGCCCGCGCGGGCGAGCTGGCGCGCCCGGCCTGGGTGATCTTTCCCAAGTGGGAAGCCGGCAGCGAGGCCGTGCTCAGCCCCCTGCCCAAGGCGCGCGCGTTTACCGGGGTGGCCTCGAACGCCTTCAACTACAGTCTGACGGCCGCGCCCGGATTCGAATTGCTGGGACGGATCATCGACCAGTGCGGCTGCTATGAATTCCGTTACAGCCGCATGGACGAGGCCGTAGCCCTGTTCGCGCGCCTGAGCAGCGGCCTTGCGCCGTCCGCCGCGTGAAGCCGCTGCCCCTCATCGTCCAGGTCTTGCGCGACCCGCCGGTGCTGGCCCGCCTGAGCGCGGCCGACTGGGATTTGCTGCTGCGCCAGGCCGACAAGAGCATGCTGCTGGCGGCCCTGGGCGCGCTGGTCGAGTCGCACGACCTGATGGGGGCTATTCCCGCACAGGCGCGCACCCACCTGGACTGGATCGCCACCCTGGCCCGGCGCCACCGCAGCGGGGTGCAGTGGGAAGTCGAGCAGATTCGCAAGGCGCTGGCGCCGCTCGGCATGCCGGTGGTGCTGCTCAAGGGCGCGGCCTACACCATGGCCGGCCTGCCGCCCGGACGCGGGCGCCTGTTTTCCGACATCGATATCCTGGTGCCGCGCGCGCGCCTGGACGAGACCGAATCGGCCTTGCGCATGCACGGCTGGATCTCCGCCAAGCAGGACGCATACGACGAACGCTACTACCGCCAGTGGATGCACGAATTGCCGCCCATGGTACACATCCAGCGCAAGAGTGCGATCGATGTGCACCATGCCATCCTGCCGCTGACGGCAGCCCAGCATCCCGACTCGGCCAAGCTGATGGGCGCGGCCGTGGCGCTGGGCGGTGACAGCCTGTACCAGGTGCTGGCGCCGGCCGACATGGTGCTGCACAGTGCGGTCCACCTGTTCCACGACGAATTCAAGCACGGTTTGCGCGACCTGCTCGACCTCGACCGCCTGCTGCGCCACTTCGGCGCCGACCCGGCCTTCTGGGACGGCCTGGCCGCGCGCGCGGCCGAACTGGAGCTGGGCCGCTCCCTGTTCTACGCCCTGCGCTACGCCGAAAGGCTGCTGGGCACGCCGGTGCCGGCGGCTGTGATCGAGGCTGCCGCGACGGCCGCACCGGGATCGCTGCTGCTGGCCTTGATGGACCAGTTGTTCCTGCGCGCCCTGCTGCCGCAGCACCCGAGCTGCGCGGATGCGTTCAGCGCCAGCGCCCGCTTTGCCCTGTATCTGCGCGCTAACTGGCTGCGCATGCCGCCAGTATTGCTGGCGAGACATTTATTTCACAAAGCCTTCTTGTCGCCAAAGCAATAGCTTTACTGCAAGACAATCTTTCTGGAGTGTCGGAATTTCTTACACCCCCTTGTTCATGCTTAAGGAAAAGCAAGCCAAGTCCTTGATTTTAAACAAAGCGCTGGGTCTGGCACGAGTCCTGCTTACAATGGAGCGTGCAGCAACAACGAACACTTTACTGGAGAACAAGAATGAAATTTACTAAACTCGTCGCCGCAGCAGCGATCGCCGCTTCCTTCATCGCCGCCCCTGTCGCTTCGGCAGCAACCGTCGGTATGGCTGACCTGGGCATCACTGGTCTGATCATCCTGAACGCGAACAACGCCCCTGTCACCAGCGGCATCACGATCGACAGCGAGTCGCGTACCGGCACCGCCAACTCGAGCTTCAACAATGCCCAGGGTTCGGGCATCGGCGACGGCAACAAGTCGAGCGTCAACCTGTTTGGCCCAGCGCCTAACAACGGCGAAGTCGATGTCAAATACCGTTGCGCTGGTTCGGCATGCGGCACCCCAGGCCTGCTCGCCACCTACGGCGGCAACATCGAAAACAACGCGACCACCCACCTGGGCCAGACCGGCCAGAATTTCGCAATCGGCGACATGCTGATCGCCGGTAGCGCGATCCAGCCAAACGGCGCCAACGGTCTGACCCGTGCCGATTCGTCTGTCGCCGGCCCTGACGGCCTGGCCAGTGCCAACGCGACCATCGCCAACTCGGTAACCGCGATCACCACCTTCACCGCAGGTACCACCCTGCAAGCGCGTTTTGCACTGGGTTACAACGCCTACATCGCCGCACTGGTTAACGCCATGGCCGGCGCGCACGGCGCATCGCTGGGTACGATCAGCTGGGTCCTGACCCTGCAGGAAACCGTCGGCGGTGTATCGACCGATATCTTGAACTGGAGCCCTACCGAGATCAACAAAGGTCTGACCTCGCGCAGTGCCGGTCAGAACTCGACCTACTCGTCGGCTGGCACCATCCTGTCGAACCTGGTCACCCTGACCGCCGGCAATCAGTACAAGCTGACGATCAACCAGGCATCGAACTCGCTGGCTGCTGAAATCCGCGACGTACCTGAGCCAGGCAGCATGCTGCTGGTTGCTCTGGGTCTGTTCGCCCTGGGCGCTGCCTCGCGTCGCCGTACCAAGTAATCCCTTCCATGTGCAGGGCGGGCTCAGCCCCGTCTTGCACATCTGCAACGGCCCGATCACCGAATGGTGCTCGGGCCGTTTGTTTTTGGGCGATAATAAACGCATGGTACCTCAGCAAAGCAGGCAATTAAGCAGCAACATTACCGGGCGCGCGACCGACATCCGCGGCTTGTGCAAGCCGACTTCCGTACGCGGCGTGGTCGACCTGGTGCGGGTGGCGCGCAAGACGCGTACGCCCCTGTACGCGTATTCGACCGGCCTGAATTTCGGCTACGGCGGCAAGTCCCCGGTTACCCCCGGCGGCCTGCTGGTGGACTTGAGTTCCCTCAACTCCATCCGCATTTCGATCGACCCGGTCAGCAAGCGCGTGCATCCCGTGGCCATCATCGGCCCCGGCGTCACCCAGGGCATGCTGTACGACTACCTGGAAGAACACCATCCGGACCTGACCTTCAACGTCACCGGCTCGGCGCGCGCCACCAGCATCGTCGGCAATGCCCTTGACCGCGGAGTGGGCTACTACGGCCCGCGCAAGGAAGACCTGTTCGGGCTGGTGGTGGTGTGCGGCAACGGGCGCCTGTTGCGTACCGGCTTTCGGCGCCTGCGCAATTCGCCGCTGGGCCACAGCAACCCCTACGGCCTGGGCCCCATCATCGACGGGCTTTTCTTCCAGAGTAATTTCGGCATTGTCGTGAGCGCGTGCTTCCGCCTGGTGCCCAAGCGTCCCAAGCAGGTGGCGCTGTCGCTGTCGCTGCGCCGTGAAGAGGATATGCCGGCCTTCCTGGACGAGCTGGCGCGCTGCAAGCGCGACGGCCTGATCGAATCGGTGACCCACGTGGCCAACCGCGCGCGCACCCATGCCACCCTGGCCTACGGCGTGACCCAGTACCTGGAGAACGAATGCGGCTACACCCCGCGCCGTGCCTATGCCGAAGCGGAAAGCGTGATGGACCTGGTGGCGCCCTTCGAATGGACCAGCCTGGGCGCGGTGACCGGCACCAAGGCCCAGGTAAGGGCCAACCTGGCCGAGATCAAAAAGCGGCTGAAACCGCTCACGCGGGTCAAGGTGATCACCCATACCCTGCTCGACACCGCCTACGCCGTGGCGCACGCGCTGCGCTTTATTCCGGCGGCACGCGCCAACGCCGCCGCGATCGCCGCCATCCGGCCCCTGCACACCCTGGCGCTGGGGGTGCCGACCGATGCCGCCATCGACAACCTGCTGTGGAAATTCGGCCGCACCGACCTCAGCGCGGCCCAGCTCGATGTCAGCAATTGCGGGCTGCTGTTCATCAACCCGGCGCTGCCGCTCGACGGCGAATTCGTCACCGCCTTCATCGCGCGCATGAAAGCCATCGCCGCGGAAAACTTCCACGATACGCTGTACATCACGATCAATATCGAAACGCCGACCTCGCTGGTGGCGGTGATCAATCTGCTGTTCGACCGCAGCGACGCCGGCCAGGTCAAGCGCGCGCACTTCTGCGCCGACCGCCTGCTCGAGGCCATCCATGACATGGGACTGGAAGTGTACCGGGCGCGCGCCGACATGATGGGCCAGATCGTCAAGCGCGATCCGGACTACTGGGACACCATCCACAAGCTCAAGCTCACGCTGGACCCGGACAATATCATCGCGCCCGGGCGCTACGACGTGCAGCCGGAGATTGTGACGCCGCGGCCTGCCTGAACCCCGGCGCCGCGGCGACCGCCATCACCCCTGGCGCATGATCCGGTTGGCCAGGCCGATTTCCTCGCGCTTGGAAAAGAAGTAGGGATAGAGCGAACGCTCGGTGCCCGGATGGCTGCTGGTGCCGCCCATTTTTTCGATCTGGCGCGCCATATGCGCGACGCTGAGCCACATCAGGTAGGCCGGCGCATCGACACGGGTATTGTGGCGCAGCTCAGCCTGGTCGCTAAAATCGAGCATGGTCTGGTAAAAACGCCGATGACGGGGATTGACTTCAATCAGCACGTCGGTGCAGTGATAGACGTAGTGCGCGTAGATGAACAGCATGTGAAACAGCGATGCCAGCGCCATCTTGGATTTGACCTGCGGGTCGAAAGCCAGCTTGGTGATTTCGCACAGGCGGGCGCCGCGTGCGCGGTACAGGTCAGCCTGGTCCTTGAAGATGTCGTCGGCCAGGATGCCTTTTTCCGAGTCGATACCCAGTGTGACCGTACCGATCACGACCCCATTGTCGGAGGCGGACAGGGTGATACGGCTGGGGTCTTTTTCCATCTTGGCCACGTTGTAGCCGCGCGTCGCATACATCTTGCTGATCAGGAGACTGGCGCAGTTTCGCCCTTCGTCGGTATCGGCCAGGCGAATCATGAAGGTGCGGTCCTCGTCCGTCACCTGCCCGAGCAAGGGGCCGACATGGGCGTCGGCATCGACCGCCGGCCCGCCCGCAGCGGACTTGCCCGGCTCGTTTTCCATTGCTGCCATCGCTTCCACCGCATTAAGTTGCGTATCCATCAGCCCCACTCCCATCCCGGCCGGGCACAGCACCGTTACCGTCCGATTGGGAGGCGTCTCTGCTGACCGACGTGTACATCATTGTTTCATCAGTGCGCGCGCTTCCTCTAATTTGGGGAAATCAGCGTGCTTGGCCGCGAGCAAGTCGAACTCCTTGCGCGCACCGTCCTTGTCTTTGATTTTTATCAATGCCCTTATCAAATGGTAACGTATATCGGCCCGCTCCGGTGCGCTCTGCACTGCTTTTTGCAGCAGCGCAACACCTCGTTCGCTGTTGCCATTGTTCACTAGCATTGTTCCCAAAGTATCCTGCACATCCGGATGCGATGGCGCCGCCTTGAATGCCAGTTCCGCTGTCGGCAGCGCACGCTCATCGCCGACCGCAGCATAGGCCAGCGCAAGATCGTTCAGGGTTGCCACATGCCCCGCCTGTTTCTTCAGTATGCCCTCATACTCAGAAATTGCTAATTTAAAATTTTGATTGGCATAATGCTGAGAAGCAATGAACGCCGGTACCTTGATATCGTCCGGATGCGCCGTCCGCCAGCTTGCCAGACGCGCCGCCGCGTCTTTGGCGCGCCCGCTCTCGTTGAGTGCCAGCATCAGCTTGATCAACAATTCAGCGTTGTTGCCTTTGCTGTAGGCCTTATCGTAGAGGGGAACGGCCAGCTCGGGCTTGCGCTGAAGCATCATCAAGTCGCCCTCGGACACAAAGCCAACGGGCAACTCAGGATGCTGCTTCTGCATCTGGCGCGCGATCGGCAGGGCTTCGTGCGGCAGTTTCTGCCGCAGCATCACGCCGGCCAGGGCCAGCTGTGCTTCCGGAAAATCCGGCTGGAGCGCCACTGCCCGCTTATACGCGACCGATGCCGACGGCCAGTTATGCAGGGCTTCGTGGGCCGAACCGAGGCGCAGGAAGGCTTGGGCAGACTGGGGCGCCACGACCACCAGGCGATTGAAGGTTTCCATGGCGCCGCCGTTGTCGCCATTGGCGAACTGCAGTTGACCGAGCTGGTCGAGCACAGCCGGGTTCTCGGGATTAGCTACCTGCAGCTTGCGGATCAGGGTCAGGGCCTTGGCCTTCTCGCCGACCGCACGGTAGTGCGTGGCCAGGAAGATCGCCGGCTCGACCGCGGTGGGATCGACCGCGTTGGCACGCTCGAACAGGGGTGTGGCCAGCGCTGGCTGGCCCTGGGCCACCGAGAGGGCACCGAGGGCGATCAAGGCGTCCACACTCTTCGGATACTTCTGGAGGAAGGCTTCATAGCGCTGGCGTACCAGATCGGGCTTCTTTTCTTCCAGGTCCATGCGCGCCAGGGCGTCCACGGCCGGGAAAAAATCCGGCTGCAACGCCAGCGCTTTTTCAAAGCTGGCACGGGCGCCCGCGCGGTCCTTCTTGCCGAGCCGCGCCGCGCCATCGAGGTTGCGCAGTGCAGGGGACTCCGGCCGCAGCTTGATCAGCGGCGCCAGCGCCGCGATCGCCTTGTCGTACTGCTGCAAACGGATGGCGGTCAAGGCCAGGGTCGTGCCGGCATCGGTTGAGCCCAGATCGAGGCTGCTCGCCAGTTCCAGCTCGGTCATCGCGCGCGCCTGGTCGCCCTCCTGCAGCTTGGACAGGCCGAGCGAGGTGCGCAGCAGCGCCTCCTTGGGCCGCAGTTTGCTGGCGCGCTCGAAAGCGGCCGTGGCGCGCACGTAGTCGCGGTTCTCCATGTAGGCCCTGCCGGCGATGGCCAGCAGCTGGGAATCCTCACTCGCCTCGAGCACCGGCTGGAGCACGGCGATCGCTCCTTTTGCGTCGCCACCCGCGACCCGGGTCGAAGCCAGCAACTTGCGCGCGTAGTCGCTTTCCGGGAATTTCTCGACATAGCGCTTGAGGTGCTGCTCGGCCTGGGGCATGGACTTCAAACTGAACTGCGTCGCACCGGCCAGCAGGACGGAAGGCCAGTGATCGGGGGCGACCTTCAAGACTTGCTGAAGCGATTCCAGGGCCTTGGTGTATTTCTTCTGGGTGAAGTCGATCAGGGCGTCGACATAAATGACGTTCAGATTCTTCGGCGCGATCTTGCGCGCCTTGGCAAGTGCCGCCTGGGCCTCGTCAAAGCGGCGTTCGCCCACCAGCACATAGGCACTCTGCAGATAGCCGGTGGCGCTGCCCGGGTCCAGCTGCAGCACCTGCTGGTAGGCGGCCAGGGCGGCGTCGCTATTGCCTTTGCTTCGTTCGTAATCGCCCTTGAACACCCAGACCTCGACATTCTTCGGATTGCTTGCAACGACCTGCTCAACGTAAGCGGCCGCCTTCTCGCTCTCCTTGCGCGCCAGCGCAATGTTTGCCAGGCCCATCAGGGAGATAGGCTGACCCGGTTCGAGCTTGAGCGCGCGCTCAAACGCTTCAATGGCTTCGTCATGCTTGCCGAGCTGGTAAAAGGCGACACCACGCTGGCTGGTCACCAGGGCGTTCGCCGTATAAGCGATCGGCGTGGTGGCGTCGATGACCTTCTGGAACTCGGTTTGAAACAGCTGTGACAGCAGCAATTCCGGCAAGGTGCGCTCGGCCGGCAAACCAAGTTCCATGGCTTTGCGCACTTCCTTCTCGGCAGACAGGGCATCGCCGACCCGGTTGTAGGCAGTGGCCAGGGCCAGGCGCGCCTCGCCATCGGCAGGATTGGCGGCTACTGCATTCTTGAGCTGGATCAGCGCCGACACGTTGTCGCCCTGTTCCTGGAACTTGCGCGCCTCGGCCATCAGCGATGCGGTCGTCGGTGTAGGCTTACAGGCAAGCAAAGAGCCGAGCAGCAGCGCAGCGGTCAGCGCAGCAATACCCCTGACGCGTTTATTTTGTAATTTTGACATGGATTTCCAGTATGCCGGGCTTGGCGCGGCGCCTGCCCAGCAGTGTGTTAGAGCAAAGATAGCTTGCCAAACGTACGGTGCTAGCCGATCAGAAGCAAACGGTCAGCAATGCCTTGTTCTTCACGCTTTGAAAAGAAATAGGGGTACAGGGAGCGCTCGCCTTCGTGCTCCGACTGGCCGCCAAGGCGCTCGATTTGTTGACCCATGTAGTCCAGGCTCAACCACAACAAGTGCGCCGGCGCGTTCACCCGTGGGTTCATGCGCACCCCGCTCTGGGTCTGGAAACCCAGCATAGTTTCGTAGTAGCGGCGGTGACGCGGATTGATCTCGATGAAGGCGTCGGTACAGTTGTACATGTGCGTGGCATAGATGTACAGGATGTGGAACAAGGAGCCGAGGGCGGCCTTGGACCGCACTGTGGGGTCGAAAGCCAGCTTGCTGATTTCGCAGATGCGCGCCCCGCGCGCGCGATACGTGTCGATGTGGTCCTTGAACACTTCGTCGGCCAGGATACCCATGGGCGAATCAACGCCCAGGGTCACGGTTCCGAATACCTCTCCGCGTTCCACGGCCGACAGGGTGATCTGATTGGGGTTGTCATCCAGACGATGCGTACCCTGATAACCGCGCCAGGCGTACATTTTGTTGATCAGCATGCTGGCGCGGTTGCGCCCTTCTTCCGTGTCTGCGACGCGGATGCCGAAGCTTCGTTCGTGGATAGTCATCCGGTCGATGTTATCAGAATAGTCTGACACACAGTCCTCGAAAGACGCGGAAGCGAACCCGGCTGCAGGCGATAAATTGAAACGAGTTGTTTCTATTGTGCTCATAAGTTGCGGCATCAATTATTATCCCAAAGATATTGGCTGTTAGAAACGTCCCAAAGACTCATCGTGCGCCTTCCTGCGAGGGGGACATGCTAGCATTGCTTGGGTCCGCTTGACCAGCAAACCAAGCCACTGCAGGCCCCGCTTGTTCCATCCGCGCCCAGGGCGTTTGCGGCGAGCGCGGCAAACGCCGCGCCGGAGCGCGCATCTTACAGCTCTTTCGCCAAAGCACGTGTTTCGTCTGTTTCAACAAAGCGCTTGTTGGCTTGCACTTGTGCCAACTCGCGCCGGGCGCCGGCCTTGTCGCCCGCCCTGGCCAGGGCGGCGGCCAGATGAAAGCGCATCTCGGGCGAGTCGGGCGCCTGGCTGACCGCCTTCTGCAGCACCCCCAAGCCTTGCTTCACGTCGCCGGTCTGCACCAGAATCCAGCCATAGGTATCCATCACCGCCGGACTGGAACCGGCCAGCTTGAAGGCCGCTTCCGCCGTTTTCAGGGCGCGCGGATCCTTTTCCTGCTGATAGGCCCAGGCCAGATTGTTGAGCACGCCGGCATTGCCGGGCGCGCGCTTCTCGACCGATTCCAGCTTCTCGATGGCGGCCTTGTACTGCTTTGCGCTCAACATGGTTTCCGCCACGTAGGTGGTCAGGGCCAGGTCGCCGCTGTTGTCTTTATGCCACTGGGCCAGGCGGGCTTCGGCTTCCTTGCCCTTGCCCGCCGCCAGCATGGCGTTGTGCAGCAAGATCATGTTCGGGGTGGTCTTGCGCAGCGCCAGCGCCTGCTCGAAGGGCTTGACCGCCAGCGCGCCCTTGCCCTGAGCGCGCAGGATGTTGCCTTCCAGGGCAAAGCCGGCCGGGTCGGTGGGGCGCTGCTTTTGCACCTGCTGGGCGATGGCCAGGGCCTGGGCATGCTGGCCTTTACGCACCAGCAATTCGACCTGGGCCACCTGGGCTTCCAGATAATCGGGTTTCAGTGCCAGCGCCTTTTTCAGGTCCTCGGCCACCGCGCCCTCGTTCTTGAGCACCATGTGCACCTTCGCCAGGCGCAGGTGGGGCTGGGGCGCGGCCGGGATCATGCCGGCCACCTTGCTGAACGATTCGAGCGCGCCCTGGGCGTCGCCGCTGTCGAGCTGCACCTGGCCCATCAGGTCCAGCAGCTGCGGGTCTTTCGGATGCGCCACCGTGGCCTTGCGCACCAGGGTCATGGCCTTTTCCTTCTGACCGCTGCGCAGGTAATGGTTGCCCAGGATGATGGCCGGATTGGCCGCATCCGGGTTTTCCGCCACCGATTTCTCCAGCCAGGTGGTCGCTTCCTCGCGTTTTTGCTGGGCCATCGCCAGGCCGGCCATGGCGTTCATGGCCTCGACGTTCTTCTTGTCCTTCTCCAGGAAGGCGGCCAGGATCTTGCGCGCTTCATCCGGGTTCTTGTCGGCCATGGCCATCTGCACCAGGTTGCCGGCCGCCGGGAAGAAGGTCGGCTGCAGCACCAGGGCTTTCTCGAACGCGGCGCGTGCCGCGGCCTTGTCGCCCTTGCCCAGGTAGACCCCGCCCTTGAGGTTATGCACCATCGGATCGTTGGGCGTGCCCTCCTCCAGCGCCTTGACCGCGGCCAGCGCCTTGTCGTAATTCTTGCGCCGCAATTCGGTCAGCACCAGCATGGTGGTGGCCTTCGACGACTTGTTGTCGAGCTGGGTCGACAATTCGAGCTCGGTGACGGCGCGCGCATCGTCGCCCTGGGCCAGCCGGCTCATCGCCAGCGAAGTCCTCAGCACCGCTGCCTTGGGCGCCAGCTTGGCCGCCTTTTCAAAATACTCGCTGGCCTTGTCGAACTGGCGCGCCTGCATATGGGTCTCGCCGACCAGGGCCATGAACTGGGCGTCCTCGCCCGCGCTGTCGAGCATCGGGCTCAAGGTGCCCATGGCGTCGCCGGTCTGGCCCAGCTTCAGGTAGGTCGTGGCCAGCAGCTTGCGCGCATGCAGGTTGCGCGGATTGGCCGCGACATACTTGCGCAGGTGCTGCTCGGCCTGGGGCAGCGAGCCCAGCGCAAAATCGACCGCGCCCGACAACAGCAGGCTCGGCATGTGCTCGGGCGCCACTTTCAAGATTTTTTGCAGGGAATCCTTGGCCGCCTGGTGCTTGTTCTGGGCGTAATCGAGCACCGCCTGGGTGTAGAGCAGCATCAGCGACTGCGGCGCGTTCTTGCGCGCCTTGTCCAGCGCTTCCTTGGCCTGGTCGTACTTGCCGCCGGCGGTCAGCACATAGGCCGTTTCGATATACGCGGTACGGTGGTCGGGCTTGATCTTGACCACTTCGGCATAGGCTGCCAGGGCCTCGTCCGGCTTGCCCGTGGCGCGCAGGAAGTCGCCCTTGAACATCCAGGCTTCGGCGCTTTGCGGATCGCCCTTGATGGCTTGCTCGATGAAGCCGAGCGCCTGCTCCGGCTGGCGCCGCATCAGCGCGTTGCGGCCCAGGCCCAGCAAGGCCGGCACCAGGCCCGGCTTGAGCGCCAGCGCCTTGTCGAAAGCATCCTTGGCTTCATCCGGCTTGTTCAAACCGTGAAAGGCATCGCCGCGCAGCACCAGCAAGTCGGGCGACTGCAGCGTCTTGTCGCCCGCCGTCTCGTCGAGCGCCTTCTGGAACTGGCCCTGGCCCAGCAAGGCCTTGACCAGGGCGGCCCGGGTGGTATCGGCATTCGCGCCCAGCGACAGTGCCTTGCGCAATTCCTTTTCGGCCGAGACGGCGTCGCCGTTGTCGTTGTACTGGGCCGCCAGCAACAGGCGCGCTTCGGCATCTTCCGGGCTCTTGGCCACCGCATTCTTCAACTGGATCAGGGCCGCCTTGTTGTCGCCCTTTTGCTGGAAGACCTTGGCTTCCGCGATCAGGCTGGCCGAGGTCTCGGTCTTGCCGCCACAGCCGCTCAGGGTGGCGCCGGCGCCCAACAGCAGCGCGGCCGACAAGGCCGACAGGGCCAGGACACGCTGGTTATTCTTCGTTTGCATCGTTTTCCTTGTTGGTTGTGCGCTGTGCGGCATATCGGTGTCGAGACCCGTGATGTTGTATGAACGGTGGAAAAAATGGCGGCAAAAAGATGCCATCATTCTATATCGATAAACAGGCGGAAAGTCATCATGGTCGCGCAGGCACCACGTTTGCAGGGCCGCGCACGGATGATGCCATAAGGACAATGATTATCCTACAACAACATCATGGGGAAAGGAAGGCGGCGGCCGGGCTCGATACAATCCCGGCGCCAGGGGGCGGCGCGCGGCCTAGGAAGCGTCGTCAGGGACGGCGCTGGGGGCCTGCAGCTTGCGCTCGGCCTCGACGATGGCGATCTGGCGCGCCAGCTGGGTCACCAGGGTCAGGTTCTGGCGCAGCTTGAGGTGAATATTGATGAAGAAGGCCAGCGACAGGATGATCCAGGTGTAATAGATCAGGTCGGCGCCGCGGCCGATACCGAGCACATGGGCCAGGCGGGTGGCGTTGTCAGGCGACCACACAAAGAACAGGCCGGCAAAAATCACCGCGTACAGCAGCAGCTTGATCGGGCCCATCAGACGGGTCTGGCCGTGCAGGTAGAGCCAGGACCCGAACAGGGCGCAGGAAAAAAGGATTTGCGCGGTCATTTCACGATCCTGTCGAGAGCAAGGTCCACTACGATATTGATGGCATTCGACGCACGCTGGCCCTTGGCCATCGAGTAGGCGGTGTAGCGCACGGTATTGCCGTACTCCGCGTAGCGCAGTTTGTTGCTGGCGATCTGCTCCAGGATTTCCGAGGCATGCGCCATGCGGTTGTGGCACAGGGCGATGCGGGAGACTGCGGCGCGGGTAAAGACGCGCAAGCCATTGTGGGCATCGGTCAGCTTCATGCCGGTCGTGATCCGGGTAAACAGCACCGCGGCGTACAGCAGCAGGCGGCGCCCGAATTTCATGCCCACCACCTTGCCGATGAAGCGGCTGCCCAGCACCACGTCGAGCTGCTGCTCGCGCAGCATGGCGAGCATGGGCGGCACATCGTTGATGTCGTGCTGGCCGTCGGCGTCGAAGGTCGCCACATACTCGGCGCCATTGCGCACCGCAAATTCGATCCCGGTTTGCAGGGCGGCGCCCTGCCCCAGGTTGATCGGATGGCGCACCACCAGCGCGCCGGCCGAGCGGGCGTGGTCGGCCGTATCGTCGGCCGAGCCGTCGTCCACCAGCACCACCCGGTCGTAGACCGTGCGCACCTCGGCGATGACGTCGGCAATGACCGCGCCCTCGTTATAGGCAGGAATGACGACCCAAAGGCCGCCGCTGGACTTGTTTTGCATCTGAAAAACCTTTGATTGCGCGACATGCGCCTGATACGGTCCGGCCGTGCCGCCGAACTGTTTGATAACAGGATTATAGTGCAAAAACAAGGCGTTGCAGGCGCTGGGCGAGGGGCACCGGCGGCCCACAGCAGGACGAGCCGGGTTACTATCGGGCATCGTCCGATCGGAGAAGTCATGAAACGCCTGTTCCTGCCGCTTTGCGCCCTGTCCCTGCAGGCCGCCGCCGCGCCTTGCCTTCCCACGCCGGCACTGATCGAGCGCGACGCCATGTATGAAGAAGCGATGCGGGTCGGCGACGTCGCCTTCCTGCAGGACATACTGGCGGACGATTATGTGTGGGTGCACACACTGGCCTCGGCCATCGACACCAGGCCGGTGGTGCTCGAACGTGCACGCCTGAAGGCAGTCACGCCCAAGGCGCGCACCACCAGCGAGGTGCAAGCCCATACGCTGGGCGACACGGTCGTGCTGCGCGGCCTGTCGACGGTCGAACAGTGGAACGCCGATGGAAAGACGTTCCGCTCCTCGCGTTACCAGTTCCTGCGTACCTACGTCAACGTGGCTGGGCGCTGCAAGCTGCTGGCGGTGCAGACCATGAAGGTCTGGTCCAGCGAAGGGAAGTAAGCGGCACGCAGCAAGACGTCGGCCCGTCAGATCAGGTTTGCGCGATGGGGCACGATGGGGAGCACGATATGCGACGGCGCCTCCGCATCCAGGTGGACCGTGTTGTGCGCCACCTTGACCGGACCGGAAAAGCCTTCGGCCGCGCCCGTATTCGGATTCGCATCGTACTTGGGGAAATTACTGCTCGCGATGTCGACCCGGATGCGGTGCCCGCGCTTGAACAGATTGCTGGTCGGTAGCGCCTCGATGGTGATCCGGTAGCGCTGGCCAGGCACCATCAGTGCCGGCGTTTCCCACGAATCGCGGTAGCGCATGCGCAAGATGCCGTCGGTCAGATTCATGGCGTAGCCTTCCGGGTAGTCCGCATTGGGCGGCGCGACGTCGATCAGCTTGAAGGTGAAGTCGGTATCGCGGCAATCCGAGGACACCCACAAGTGGATGCGGATCGCCCCGGTCACTTCGGTATCGTGGTCGAGTGGCTCGCTCTGGAAGCACAACACATCGGGCCGCGCTGCCGCGCCGCCCTGGTCGAAGGCGCCGCCGTACATGAGCGGTTCCCCGGAAGTGACCGCACCGCCGTTGGTCGCTGTGGGTTCGACCGGATCGTAGATATAGCCGAGGCTGGCCGGGGCCGGGCCGGGCGGGACGGGCGCCAGGCGACCGCTCGCGTGCAGATACCAGGCCTGCTCACGGGTACGCGCGAGCGGCCATTCCTGTTCGTCGCGCCAGTGACCGCCGTGCTCCCTGCGCCCCGCGCCATTCATGCGCCCGGAGCCGCCGCCCATGACGAACAGGCGGACCGGGGCCAGGCGGCCGCGCCCGGCCTCGTCGCGTTTGAGGTAGCGGTCGAACCATTGCAGGCGCAGCGAGAGGAAGTCTTCCGCCAGATTGCCGTGCAGGGTCGCGCGCGCGCCGAAATCCACATCGCCGGCGAAGGTGAGAAAGCGGTTGCCATGGGTCCAGGGCCCGAGGATCAGGCAGGCCGGTCCTTTGCCGGCCGCCATCAGACCAGTGTAATTCTCACAGGCCGAGCGCGCGTAAGGGTCGTACCAGGACGAGATGTGGACCGTGGCCGCCTTGCAGAAGTGCTCGTAATAGCCCTGGGCGTACAAGCCGGGCCGGCGCCAGTAGTCTCCGAAACTGCCATTGCGCCATTGTTCGAACACATAGTTTTCGTATTCGGGTGCGGCGCTCAAGGGCGAGTTGCCCGGTTCCCATTCATTGACCTTGCAGAACCAGTCGAGCAGATTGATCGAGCGCAGCGCGCGCCGCTTGTCAGGGTCGTTGCGCACCGTCTCGCTTTCGAGCGCCTGGCCGATGGCCCAGGTCACCTGCTTCATCTCGAAGGCGCCGCCTTGCCGGATCCCGCTGTGATAGGCGTTCGAAAAGCCGCCCGAGTCGAGGATCATGGCCACCACGCCGGGCGCGTTCTTGCTGCCCAGGGCGGCCTGGGTATGTGCCGCATACGACAGGCCCTTGGTACCGATGCGGCCGTTGCACCAGGCTTGCTGCAGAATCCAGGCACAGGTGTCGACGCCGTCGTCGGCATCGCTGGTGTACTTGACGAAGTGCCCTTCCGAGCCGTAGCGCCCGCGGCAGTCCTGGTAGACCACGGCGTAGCCCTGGTCGACGAAAAAGCGCGCCACATCGGCGCGTTCCATGGCCGCGCAATCGCCGGGACCGCGCTCGCTGCGGCTGGGCAGATGCTTGCCGTAGGGCGTGCGCTCAAGGATCACGGGACAGGCAGCGTGGGCGCCTTCGGCGGGAAGATAGATGTCGGTAGCCAGGCGGACACCATCGCGCATGGGAACCATGACGTCGCGCAGGACCGTGGCCGGGCCCGGCTTGCTGGGAGAATTGGGCATAGTCGCTTTACTGTTCATCGTATCGGAATGGCGCCGGCGTCGCATGGCGACGGCGGCGCCTCGGATCAAAACTTCGTGGTCAGGCGCGCGTACAGGTAGCGTCCGCGCACGTCGTAGGTGTAGATGTCGAAGTTGATCGGGTTGTTGGCGGCCGACGCCGGCGGCTGGCGATCGAGCACATTGTCGATGCCCAGCGCCAGGCTGGTGCCGCCGTCGAGGTTGTAGGCCAGCTGCAGATCGTGGTACAGGGTGGCGCGCACCTTGCCGCCGTTGACGGCATTGTTCGGAATATCGAGGCTGCTGCCGATGTAGCGCCCCTTCCATCCGGCCGTCAGCCTGGCGCCGATATAGCGCAGGGCCGCCTGTCCCTTGTAGCGTGGGAAGGTCGAACGCGGCTGGTCCGATTTGCCGGTGCGGTCATCCACCACGACGCTGCCGTCAGGCTGGGGCACGAAGGATTTGTAGCCCTGCAGGTAAGCCACGTCGAGCGAAGAATCGATGCGCGCGGCCGTCACCGGGAAGCTGTAGCGCAGGGTGGCGTCGATGCCGGACACCTCGATGCGCGCCAGGTTGACCACCGCCTGGGTCAATTCCTGCACCTCGCCGGCGCTGCCGCGCCGCACCAGTTCGCAGAAGGTACCGGTGCGGGCGCAGGACTGCAGGATCTGGGTCGGCGTCTGCGAGGCGATGGCGTCGCTCACCTTGATACGGAATTTATCGGCCGTCAGCGACAGACCCTTGACCCAGCCCGGGGAATAGCTGAAACCGACGGCATAGGTATCCGCGCTTTCCGGCTTCAGGTTCGGGTTGCCCGCAATCACACCGGGAGTGAGGCCGCCGCGGAACTGGTTCTGGTTGTACGAAGCGGGTACGCCGGCGCAGCCCGGCAGGCCGGCGCCGCCGCCGTTGCAGGGGTCGACGCTCTGGAAGTCGGTCGAGCGCCGGCCCTGGTACAGCTCCAGGATCGACGGGGCGCGGAAGCCCTGCGACACGGTGCCGCGCAGCAGCAGGTCCTTGATGGGCGCATACAGCATGCCCAGTTTGCTGGTGGCCTTGGAGCCGACGGTCGAATACTTGGAGAAGCGCGTCGCCGCGTCGATCTCGAACCTGTGTACCCATGGCAGATTGGCGAACAGCGGCGCGCTCAGCTCCACGTACGCTTCCTGCAGATGGTAGCTGCCGCTGGTGGGACCGCGTCCAGGCGCGCTGGTCGGGGCCTGCGCCACGCCGTTCACGCGCGGCAGCACGCTCGACTCGGAGCCGACAAAGGCGTCGGGCCGGTCGTAGGCCGACTCGCGCCGGTACTCGTAGCCGGTGGCCATGCCGAGCGCCCCGCCCTGCAGGTCCAGCAGTTCGCGCGTGGCGTTGAAGCTGAAGTCGGTCTGCGCGGTACCGTTGTAGTCACGCCCGTTATAGCGGATGTAGTCGGCCATGGCCGGCGTCAGGGTGCCGAACAGGTCGAGCGGCACGCAGCCGGGAGCGGCGGCGCAGGTGGCGGGCGAAGTCAGACCGCGGTAGACGCTCTCGAAATTGATCTGGTTGCGCTGGTCGAAGCTGGCCTTGTTGCGCGAATAGGTCAAGGCGCTGTCGTACTGCCAGTCGCCGAACAGTTTGAAGCTGCCTTTCAGTCCCAGCAGCACGCGCGACATGTCGACCTTCTGTTCGTTGGCGCGCTCGCCGACTTCCTCCGGGATGCGCTGCAGGCGGAATGCCGAACCGGAAAAGCCGAGCGCATTGGCGACCGGGACGCCGTTGGCGCTGCCGAAGGGGTTGTACTGCTGGTTGCTGGAGATGCTGTAGCCATTGGCACCGCGCAGGTCGAGCAGGAAGGGGGCAAACAGCTGCTCCGATCGGCGCGAGGAATAGACCGCTTCCAGCGTAGCCGTGGTGTCCTCGTTGAGGTCGAAAGTGGCGCGCCCGAACAGCCCCAGGTTGCGGCTGGGCCCGGTCGCGTAGACGCCCTGGATCATCTGGTTGTGATAATCGGCGGGCAAGGTCGCGACGTGGAAGCTGTTGTCCGCGCCCGCGGCCGCACCCGGCGCAGTGACGCCGACATTGCGCGTGATCGCGTTGGCGGCATTCTGGGCGAAGCCGGCCGGCGTGCCGAAGTAGGCGTTATTGGACAGGCCGGGCAAGGTGTACAGGCCGCGCGGGCTGTTGCCGGGCGCGGTCAGGGGCGCCAGTGCCACGCGGGTCAGTTCGCGGTCTTCGGTGCGGATCGCCTTCGTCTGTGTGAAGCTGGCCGACAGCAGGTAGGACGAGCCGCCGGCGCGCTTGCCCCAGTTCAGGTAGCCGCTGAGGTTCTCGTTGTCCTTCTTGCTGGTGGCGCCGAGGCGCACGTTCGCTTCGAAGCCTTCGAGGCGGCTGCGGGTGTGCACGTTGACCACGCCGGCAATGGCGTCGGCGCCGTAGATGGCCGAGGCGCCATCCTTGAGCACTTCGATACTGTCGATCATCCCCAGCGGGATGGTGTTGAGGTCGACAAAGTCGCGAAAGCCCCGGCCACCGGCGGCGCTGGCCCAGCGCCGCCCATCGACCAGCACCAGGGTGCGGTTGCCGCTGCCTTCGGCGCTGCCAAGGTAGCGCAGATTGATCGAACTGACGCCAAAGGAAGTGCCCTGGGTGCCGTTGGAATTGAGGCTGACCCCGGCATTCGGCAAGGCCTGGATCATGTCGCCGACGGAGGTCGGCGCGGCGAACTTGAGGTCTTCGCGGTTCATGGTGATCATCGGCCCAGTGGCCTGGGCGTCGCGCCGCGCGATGCGCGAGCCGGTCACCAGCACCTGGTTCGGCAGCACGGTGGGGGTGGCAGCGCTGCTGCCGCTGTCCGGCGCAGCGGCCGTGGCGCTCGCCTGCACCGTTTCAGGAACCGCGGGCTGCGCTGCCGGCGCACCATCCTGGGCATGCGCCAGGTTGAACGCCAGGACGCTGACCGCGTACACCGTTTGCTTCAACTTCGTTTTCATTTTTCTCTCCAGGTAGTGATCAAAACCGTGGCCTGCGCCGGTCTTTTGTTTTCCTGAAATCGATAGTAGGGTCGCTGTTCGAGGGGGCGCAATCTTATGACGGAATCGATTACGACTATGCGGATTTGGTATGCGCTTACATGGTGCAAGTGGGCGACGCCGCCAGGTGGCGCCTGGCCTCGTCGAGGAAGGCAGCGGCCAGGCGGGTGGGTGCCGACAGGGCCGAGGTAACGAAGGCATACTCGTTGGGCAGCGCGGGCGTAAACGGCCGCGTCACCAGGCCATTGCGCAGATAGGCTTGCGCCAGCAGGCCGTTAACTAGCGCGATCCCGAGGCCGCGCGCGGCAAAGGCGCAGGCGGCCGAGACGGTGTGCGCTTCGATCTGCACCATGGGCCGCACGCCACCCTGCACGAAGGCCGATTCGATGCACGCGCGCGATACCGTGCCCTGCCCCAGCAGGATCAGGGGCTGGCCGCGCAGCAGCGCCGGGGTAAGACCGCCGCTGCGCGCCAGCGCATGCGAACCACTGAGGACGCACACGGTGTCGCTGGTCACAACCGGCGCGCAGGACAGGTCGGCGCGGTCGAGCGGCACGCGCAGAAAGCCGCCATCGACCGCGCGCGAGGCGATCATGGACTTGGCGATCTCCGATGTCGGCGATTCGATGGTCAGGCGCACGCGCGGAAAGCGCTGGCTGAAGGCGGCCACAATGTCGGGCAGCACCGCCTCGGTAAAGCTGGGCGGCGAGACCAGCTTGAGATGGCCGCAGCGGTACTCGCAGATGTCGCGTACCACGCTGTTGACCCGCTCCAGGGTGTTAAGCGAGAGTTCGACTTCCTCGAACATCAGCATGCCGTCCTGGGTCGGCACCAGGCGGCCGTGGTCGCGATAGAACAGCTCGAAGCCGATCATCTCTTCGAGCTGGGCCAGCAGACGGCTGACGGCGGGCTGGGTCATGCCCAGGATGCTGGCGGCGGCCGTGACCGAGCCGGTTTCGACGATGGCGTGGAAACCGCGCAGGGCCTTGACGCTGATCTGGTTCTTCATCATCGCCCCCGTTCAGGCGGCCGCGTGGACCAGGTGGCAGGCGCTCCAGTGGCCCGGCGCGCCCTGCTGCAGGGCCGGCACCTCGCTGCGGCAGCGTTCCATGGCATGCGGGCAGCGCGGATGAAAGGCGCAGCCGCGCGGCGGATCGAGAGGACTGGGCAGCTCGCCCTGGATCGGACGGTGCTCGGCCACCTTGGTGTCGAGCCGGGGTGCGTCCGCGATCAGCGCCTGGGTGTAGGGATGCTGGGGCCTGCTGAAGATGGAACGGGTATCGGCCAGTTCGACCACGCGCCCGAGGTACATGATGGCGACCCGGTCGGCGATGTACTCGACGACGGCCAGATTGTGGCTGATGAACAGATAGGTCAGGCCCTGCGATTCGCGCAGGTCCATGAACAGGTTCAGCACCTGCGCCTGGACCGACACGTCCAGCGCGGACACGGCTTCGTCGCACACCACGAAGCGCGGCTTGAGCGAGAGCGCGCGCGCAATCGCGATGCGCTGGCGCTGGCCACCCGAAAACTGGTGCGGATAGCGCGTCGCGTAACTGGGGTCCAGGCCCACCTGGCGCAGCAGCTGGGCGGCGTAGGCCGGCGCCTCGCTCTTGCTCACCAGGCCGTGGTATTGCGCCGCTTCCGTGACCGCCTGGTCGATGCGGTGGCGCGGATTGAGCGAGGCGTAGGGATTCTGGAACACCATCTGGATCTTCAAGTGGGTCGCGACACTGGGGCGGGTGATGTCCTCGCCCTGAAAAGCCAGACTGCCGGCGCTGGCCGGCAGCAGGCCGGCGATCATGCGGCCGACAGTGGATTTGCCGCAGCCCGATTCTCCGACCAGACCCAGTACCTCGCCCTGGTCTACATCGAGCGAGACCTGGTTGACCGCGAACACCTGGCGCGGCGCGTCGCCACCGACGCCGAGGGCGGCGGCGGCCCGCGCCAGGGTGCCCTGCTTCAGGCTGAAGGTCTTGGTAAGCTTGTTCGTGGAGAGCATGGCGGTCATGGACGGTCCAGGGGATGAAAACAGCGAAACTCGCGCGCACCGGCGACGGTGACCTGTGGCGTGACCGAACAGGCAGCGCTGGCGCGGCTGCAGCGCGGGGCAAAGGCGCAGCCGGGCGGCAGCGCCAGCAGCGGCGGCGTCGCGCCCGGAATCGAGTACAGGCGCTTGCCACGGCTGGCCGCATGCGGCAGCGAGTCGATCAGGCCGCGTGTGTAGGGATGGCGCGGCTGGCCGATGACCTGGTCGACCGGGCCCTGCTCGATCACGCGGCCGGCGTACATCACACACAGATGGTCGGCCAGGTCCTTGACGAGGCTGATATCGTGGGTGATCCACAACAGGGCCGTGCCGCTGCTGCGTACCAGCTGCTTCATCTCGTACAGGATCTGGCCCTGGATGGTGACGTCGAGCGCGGTGGTCGGTTCATCGGCGATGATCAGGTCGGGTGCATTGATGATGGCGTTGGCAATGGCCACGCGCTGACGCATGCCGCCCGACAGTTCGTGCGGGTAGGCGCGCATCCGTTCGGCCGGCGCGGCAATGCCGACGCGGCGCAGCGCGGAGCAGACCTGTTCGTCGATCTGCGCCCTGGACGCCCTGGCATGGATCGCCACCGTTTCGGCCAGCTGCGCACCGATGCGCATGACCGGATTGAGCGACATCATCGGGTCCTGAAACACCATGGCGATGCGGTCGCCCCGCAATTGACTCCAGCGTGTGGGCGAAGCGGCGCCCAGCTCTTCGCCCTTGAAGCGGATGCTGCCCGAGGCAATGCGGCCAGGCGCTTCCAGCAGGTTCATGAGCGAGAACGCGGTCACCGACTTGCCCGAACCGGACTCGCCCACGATACCCAGCACCTTGCCGCGCTCCAGCGTGAAGGAGACGTTGTCGAGCGCCCTGACCACGCCGGCGCCCGTGTGAAATTCCGTGACCAGCCGGTCGACTTCGAGTAATGCCATGTTGATTCCTTGATCTTAGGTATCGAGCTTTGGGTTCAGTACCACGCGCAGCTGATCACCGACCACGCTGATCGACACCACCAGCAGCACCAGCGCCAGGCCGGGAAAGACGCTGATCCAGTACTGGTGCGAGAGCACGTAATCGAAACCGTTCGAGATCAACAGGCCCAGCGACGGCTCGGTCTGCGGCAGGCCGATGCCGAGAAAGCTCATGGTCGCTTCCAGCGTGATGGCATTGGCCATCTGGTTGGTCGTGGTGACCACCAGCGGCGCCATGCAATTGGGGAGCATGTGGCGCAGCATCAGGCGGTGGGCCGGCAAGCCCTGGCCCATGGCCGCCTCGATGTATTCCTTGTTGCGCTCCACCATGGCAGAGCCGCGCACATTGCGCGCGAAGGTGGCCCACTGCACCAGCACCAGCGCCAGCAAGGTCTTGTCGACGCCCTGCCCCAGCACCGCCAGCAGCACCAGCGCGACCAGGATGGTGGGCAGGCTCAGTTGCACGTCCACGATACGCATCAGGACCGCGTCGACCTTGCCGCCGAAGTAGGCGGCAGTCAGCCCGACCACGGTGCCGACGGCCAGCGCCACCAGCGCACTGGCCACGCCGATGCCAAGGCTGATACGCAGGCCATACAGGATGGCGCTGGCCATGTCGCGCCCGGCCCCGTCGGTGCCGAGCAGGAAAGTGGTGCGGCCATCGTCGCTGAGGGCGCCGGGTGCGCGCTCGTTTTCAACGATGGTCACCTGCGCCAGGTCGTAGGGATCCTGCGGCGCGATCAGGGGGGCGGCCAGCGCCAGCAGCACCAGCAGCATCAGGAAGGCGGCCGCAATCACACCGGGGAGGCGGCGCCCGAAGCGGCGCGCGGTCAGGCGCCAGGGGCTTTCCGGCGGCGGCAGGGTCGCGGTGGCGCTATCGGTGCCGCTCACGGCGGTGGCGTTCATGTCCATGGTGTTGGGGCTCGGTTGCGGCATCAGGCGGCCTTGGTACGCAGGCGGGGGTCGAGCACCAGGTACAGCACGTCGACGGTAAAGTTAATCAGCACGTACAGCATCAGCACCACCATCAGGTAGGCCACCACCACGGGGCGGTCCAGCTGCAGCAGCGAATCGATGATCAGCTTGCCCATGCCGGGCCAGGCGAAAATGGTTTCGGTGATGAGCGAAAAGGCGATCAGGTGGGCGAACTCCAGGCCCAGCACGGTCACCACGGGAATCATCACATTCGGGGCGATGTGGCGAAACATCAGGCGCATCGGCCCCACGCCCTTGGCGCGCGCGAAGCGCACATACTCCTGATGCGCCACATCGCGCGTGCTCGCTTCGGTGATGCGCATGATCAGGGCGATGTTATGCAGCGCCAGGGTGAGCGCTGGCAGCAGCAGGAACTTGATCCCGCTCCAGCTCAGGAAGCTGACCTGCACACCAAGCAGCGACGCCGTAGGGCCGCGCCCGCCCGACGGCAGCCACCCCAGGCCGACCGAAAACACCATGATCAGGATCATCCCCATCCAGAACACCGGCACCGACACGCCCAGGATGGAAAAGCCGGCGGCCAGCTTCTGGCCCATGCTGCCCGGATGCAGGCCGGCCCACATGCCGAAGGGGATACCGATCGCCGCCGACAGGATCAGGGCCGCCACCGCCAGCTCCAGCGTGGCGGGCATGCGTTCGAGGATGAGCGACACCGCCGGCCGGTTGAAGATGAAGGAGTTGCCGAGGTCGCCATGCAGGGCGTTGAGCAGGAAGCGCCCGTACTGCTGGTGTACCGGCAGGTCCAGGCCCAGGGCTTTGGAGGCGCGCGCGATCTCGACCTGGGTGGCATCCGGCGGCACCAGCAGGTAGATCGGATCACCCACCAGATTGATCCCCACAAACGCCAGAATCGACATCACAAACACCACCAGCACGCTTTGCAGCGCACGCCTCGCCAGCATGTCAAGCATGGTACTGCTCCCTCTTTTTGAGTTTTTCGTTCTATTTTTGACGGATGTTCATGGCCAGCGTGAAGCCGTCGGAGCGTGGCCGTACAGTCAGGCCGGGCCGCATGGCCCAGGCGGCTTTCAGGTGCAGCAGCGGCAGGATGGCGCCATCCTTGAGCGCCATGGCAGTGGCCTGGCGCTGCAGTTCCTCGCGCGCCGGGGCGTCGATGGTGGACGCGGCCCGGTCGATCAGCGCATCAACGCCGGCATTGCTGTAGCGGCCGAGATTACTCACGCCGGTGCCGGCGGCGCGGTCGTATTTGTGGATGGTGGAGGTCAGCCCGGTGATCGAATTGCCGGTGACCGCGGAAACGCCGAACAGCAGCACGCTGAATTCAGGCTCGCCTCCCTTGCCGCCAGTCTGGGCGCGGGTCTGGAATACCGCGAAAGGCATGGTCGACACGGCGGTGCGGATACCGACGCGGGTCAGCATCTGGGCCACCGCTTCGCACACCTTGGCGTCGTTCAGGTAGCGGTTATTGGTGCAGTGGATGGTGAGCCGGAAGCCGTCGGGATAGCCTGCCTCGGCCAGGAGCGTGCGCGCCGCAACCGGATCGTGGCGCGGCAAACGGAAGCTTTCGTCATGGCCGAAGAAACCGCGCGGCACCAGCTGTTCGGAGACGATGGCGTCGCGCTTCATCAGATACTTGATGATCGCTTCGCGGTCGATCGCCAGGTTCAGCGCCTGGCGCACCTTGAGCGACTTGAGCGGATTGGCGCCGAGGCGCTCGCCGCGGGGCCCGAGAATATACGGCGAGTCGTCACGGAACTGGTCCAGGCTCAGGTAATTGAGCATATAGGAGGTGGTGGCGACGATGCCGAAATCGCGGAAGGCGTGCTCCATGTGGGTGGTCACATCGTTGACGACATCGACCGATCCCGACAGCAGCGCGGCGGCGCGCGCGGGTTCGCGCGGGACGAAATGCAGGGTCACCTTGTCCCAGGGTTCCTGCGCGCCCCAGTAAGTGCTGTTCTTGTTGAGGACCAGCTTCTGGCCGTGGGCCCAGCTGCCGTACCGATAAGGTCCGGTGCCGATGGCCGAAGCACCGCCGGCGAAACTGCCTTCGCCCACCTTGCCCAGCGTATGCGGCAGGATCGCGATCATGCCCACGTTTTCCGGCAGGGTGGGGCTGACCCGCTTGCTCTCGACCTGCAGGGTCAGGGGACCGGTGACACGGACCTCGCGCACATCCTTGAGATAGGTGCGAAAGGTACGCGGACCGGGAATGCCCATGGCCCGCTCGATCGAATACTTGACATCGGCCGCATCCAGCGGCGCACCGTTATGGAAGCGGACATCCGGACGCAGGGTGAATTCCCAGGTGGTCGGCGCGACCATGCGCCACGAGGCGGCCAGACCGGGCACCGGACGCAGGCGGTCATCCTGCGCGACCAGCGATTCGTAAACGTGGGCCAGGATATTGCGGTTGGCACCGTTGAGCACATGCGGATCGGCCGAGGTGAGCTCGGCCTTGAAGCCGATGTTCAGATCGGCCGCCCAGGCCCCGGCGGCCAGACCTGCCAGGCAGACGGCCGCACATAGTCTCGCCGCGATATTCATGGTGCATCCCTGTTGATGACGAATATGAAATGAGCATAAGCGCGGTTGCTGACGGGAAAATTACTGTCTCGCCTATCGATCCACCGTAATGCACAGCGACATCATATCGACGCCACCCTCAAACGTCAAACTGTTTCATTGTTAAATACATTGTTTCATTAGATGATACAGGCGAAGTAAGGCCCGAAGGTGCTCTGACGGCTTTCTCAGTTGTGCCCGAGAGCGCGGGAAAAGCGCGTGGCGCCGGACTGGATGATGTCGATGTAGCCGGCCAGGCTATCGGGCGGCACGCGCAGCGAGGGCGCGGTCATGGAAAGGGACGCAACCACGGTGCCGGCGGCGTCAAAAATGGGCGCGGCCACGGCCACGGTGTCGGCGGTTTTTTCGGAAACGGAGACGCTCACACCCTCGGCCAGGATCTTTTTCAGCTCCTTCTTTAATTCAGCGGCGGACATGATGGTATTGGCCGTGAAACGCTCACGCTTGGCTGCGAAGACGGCTTCCTGTACCTCGGCCGGCGCGTGTGCAAGCATCAGCTTGCCGGACGCGCCCACCGCAAGCGGACGGCGCTCGCCCATCTGGCTGTGGATGCGCACGGCATGCGGCGAGTCCCACCAGGCGACACAAACGGTTTCCAGGCCGTCGCGAATGCGCACGAGCACGCTTTCGTTGCACTCGCGCCCGATCTGATCGAGCAGCTGCTTGGCCACGTTGATCAGGGTAAGCTGGCCCTGGGCCGAGGTGCCGAGGATGAGGGCGCGGTAGCCAAGGCCGTAGGTGGCCATGGGCATCTGGCGCTGGACCAGGCCGCTTTCCTCAAGCGTGGTCAGCAGGCGAAAGGCACGCGCCTTGGTATTGCCCGACCGCTTGGCCAGTTCGGTCACGCCCATGCCGGGATGTTCGGCCACCACGAACAGCAGCTCGATTGCCTTGCTCACCGCGTCGACGGTATAACTCATGTGCTTCCTTCTTCCAGAGAGGCGCGGCGCCGTGAATGGTTCCGCGGACGCAATTCTGGCAGATGGATGCTGGCTTGTCAGGTTTCCGGCCAATATACGGCGACAGCCTCGCGCTGTCCTCACGTCGATGCTTGACGAATGGCAACGCTCTCCACGCAAGGCCACGGTACATTGCCTTTCCTGCCCCTGCGCATCGATAGGCCAGCCATGTACCCGAAAGGCTTTTTCATCGAACAGTTTGCCGCGATCCCCTCGGAAGAACTCTTGCTGAAGCTGTCAGCGAGCCAGCTCACTGACCCTGCGCGCGAGGCGGCGGAGGACCTGCTCAAGGAGCGGGGCCTTGCAATGGAACAGATCACCAGCCTGAGCAAGGCGGCCCACAAGGCTGAGCTGCGGCGCTGCAGAGGCACCACCGAATGCGACTACTGCGGCAATCCGGCGCGAAGAGATTGCGTGCACGACGCGGGCCAGCGCTTTTGCTCGGCGCACTGCCTGCGCGACGCCAGGGTCAACGAAGCGGCGCTGGACCTGAGCCCGGCGCAGATCGAGGCTCGGGCGAGGGAGATCTGCGATGGCGCCTGTCCTGGCTGTGGCGTACGAGGCAACATCGTCGACATCAGGCATTACCACCGCGTCACGTCCATCCTTTATTTCACGCACTACGAGAGGAAAAGCCGCCTGTGCTGCCGGGCCTGCGGCAACAAGGAAAACATGACGGCGTTCTGGCTGAATTACATGCTGGGGTGGTGGGGTCTACCGTTTGGGCTCATCCTCACGCCGGTCTACCTGATCGCCAATCTGTGGGAAATGCGGCAGCACCGCAACCCGGGCGAACTCTCCGACGACTTGCTGCTGCATGCGAAGCAACAGCTCGCGCTGGCGCGTTTGCGTGGTTGAGGACGGCCCAGCGGCTTGAGCCCAATCTGCTGTTGATGCACCTGACCGTTCGGTCAGGTGCGTTGGCCGCCCAAGAGGGCGACATTGTGAATCAGCCGTTCATGCATCATCCGGCGCCATGCTTCGTCCAGGCAGGCCATTGCTTCGTCAAACGAGGCCGTCATTCGGAGCAGCAGATTGTCGAGAAAGCGTGCGCACTCGTCGCGACTATCGAAACCGAAGCGAAGTGCGTCGGCCAGAACGGCCTCACGCGAAATATCGAAGCGTCCAAGGGCCAATTGCATTGTCAGGTGCCGCGGCGTTTCCGCAGGATTGGGCACCACATCGTACGCTGGCGCCAACCGCCAACGGCGTTCGCCCGGCTGAAAGACGGCAGCATGGTTGCGTACATGATCATCATCGTTGCCGCACACGGCGTTAAACACCATGCGCCCGAACAGCTCGCGCCGGTCTTCAACAGGCGCGCCGATGCGGCGCAGCTCGTCAGCCAGGCGTGGATAGCTCCAGCGGTCGGTCTGTGTCAGATCATCGGGATATTCCGCCTGTAGAAGGGAGGCGGCGCTCAGGCACATCAGCCTATGTCGGCCATCGCGGTCAAATCGCAAGACGCGCACGGCACTGCGTCCGTCCTGCTCGAGGTGGAGTGCCGTTGTTGAAAAATGCAGTCCACTCGCGGCGCCCCATTGCTGGCTGGCGTGTTCCAGCCTTGGAATATCCGCGATGTCGCTGGCAATGCGCGGTTTGACAAGCCAGTATCGGCCGTCCTCATCCTGAATCGTTGCCTTGGGCCGGGCGCCGCCCACACTGGCGGTCTGCACCAGCCTTCGGCGAACAGCGGCGCGCACAGCAGGGCGGCGCTCCGCAATCGCCGCCAGCTCTTCAACGACCTGGCTCAGCTGCGGCAGTCGGGGACGATCAAAATCAGCTTTTGGCGGCTTCGCCGTGGCGCCCACCGCCAGCGCGCCCCAGGTGTCGAGATTCGAGGCGCGCCGCAAGTACTCAATGGGCGCCGCGTTTTCGGGCAGATTATGTTCGCGACGCAGCAGCGCCTGGCCCCAGGCGTCAGGGCAGGCGTCGCGCAGTATGTCGTGCAAACCCCGGTAGCGTTGGGCCGGTACCTCAAGATCCGCGCGAAAAGGCAGATTCACGGGGTCGATTGACCAGCTCAGGCCGCTATCCACATAGGACGGAGCATATTTGAAGCTTCCCTGGTCCTTCTCCCCCGCCAGGTATCTGCCCACGGTGACCCACTCTCCCGTGTCGGGTCGTTGCAGGTAGATAAACAGCGGCTTAGAAGTAATCGGCATCGGCGCCCTCGCCCTTTTCACGCTGGCTTAACTTGACTCGCAGTCGCTGCGGCTCTTGCCACAAAGCGGGCGCCAAAGGCGGGCTTGCCTCATCCGCAACGCCAAGAGTCAACAGCGCGGTCAGGTACGCCCCCACTGCCGCACCAGGGTCGCCGCGCTCCATGCGCCGCAAGGTCGCCTCTGAAATACCCAAACGCTGCGACAGGTCTGTTGCCGTGATGCGCTGTTGCACGCGCTGCGCGTGGATACAGCGGCCCCACATGGTGAGACGATCCAGGACAAGGCTAGGCCACGTCTCCGCTTTAGACAGCTTTTTAGGCACCTTAGCCTCCCTCATAGATAACGCATTATAAAGCATAATCCACTATCTATGAAGCTTGCTATTCTTTGAGTCGTTTATAGATAGTGGATTATTCCCCATAAACACACATCTATGAAGAGTTACGGCCACGCATTATGACTGTTCAACGCCTCGCTAGAATCAAGTCGCCAGCGCGCCTGATCCCGTCCGCATCCCGCAGCAAATTCTGGTAGCGCTTGCAGTTTGCGGCGATGGAACTCTCGCCCAGCAGCGTTTCCAGCGCGCGCGCCACACGCTCCGCTGCAAAATGACGCGGCAGGATTTCCCTGCCAACGCCGAGCTGCACAACGCGGCTGGCGTTGTCGAATTGATCGAAGGCCATCGGCTGGATCAGCTGGGGTACTCCGGCGCGCAGCGCCTGGCTCACCGATCCGATGCCGCCATGATGGATGAACGCCGCCGCATGCGGTAGCAAGGTCGCGAACGGAGCGTAGTTTGCGTGGATGATGCCGTCTGGCAGATCGGACGGCAGTTGCTTCGGGTCTGCCGTGACAACGATGGCGCGCATTCCGCGCAGACGGCAGGCCGCGATGGCGGCGCTGAAAAATGCGTGCGACACCGCGTTGGCCGTGCCGGCGGTAATGACCACGGGAGCCGCGCCGGCGCCGATAAAGCTGGCAAGCTCTCCCGGCAAAGGCTGGCTTTCACCATGTTCGGCGAAAGGAAAGCCGCTCATTTCAAGCTGCGCCGGCCAGTCGGGCTGGCGCGCGGAAAACCAGTCGGGCGCCATGCACAGCGCCGTGTCGGCCTGGTGCAACCATTCGTTGAACATCCTGGACACCGGCGCCAGGCCAAGGCGTGCGCGAATCACGTTGAACGGGACCGTGTACAGCGGATCCATGAACTTCTTATCCATGGTGCGCCAGATGAAGCGCTTCACCACGCGCGGCAGACGGGTCATGTGGCCCAGCGGTGAAAAGCGCGGCGCGCAAAATTCCGAGCGCAGCACCGAGGGCGACAGGTGGATCACCGTGACGGGAATGCCGTGCGTCTCTCCCAGCAAACGCGGCGCGAAAGCGAAGGTCGACGCGATCGCCATGGTCTGACCGTGCAACACATCCTGCGCCATGATCTGGTATGACGCTTCCACACCCGCCATGACGCTGGCTGCTACGTAGCGCATGCCCTTCCTCGGATCGGTGGCGGCGGGGGAATTGAGGAAGGCCTCGTATTCTTCCGCTTTGCTGGTGGCAGTGAAATGCAGGCCGCGCTCCTCGGCGTGGCGCTGGAAATAGCCATTGCCGTAGAGGCGGACCTCGTGCCCGCGCCGCTCCAGCTCGGCGCCGAGTGCCATGAACGGCAAGTTATCGCCCAGGCTGCCGAGCGCCATGATCAGTATTCTCACGGTGTCCTTTCTGAAGTAGACTATGTTAACACCGTAAACTACGCCTCGATGTGAACAATGTCAACATCAACTAAGCCCTACCACCATGGCGACTTGCGCAACACCTTGCTCGAGGTTGCTGATCAATTGATCGACGAAGCCGACGCCGGCGCGTTCAGTCTGCGCGAAGTGGCGCGCCGTGCGGGGGTATCGGCGCCGGCCGCGTATCGCCATTTCAGCGACAAGCAAGCTCTGCTTGCTGCGGTGGCCCAGAAGGGGTTCGAAGATTTTGGGCGCGCGCTGAGCGAAGCGGTTGCAGCCGCAGACGATCCGCTGGCGGCCATGGGGCAGGCTTATGTGCGCTTTGCCGTGGCGCGGCCGGGCCGGTTTCGGCTGATGTACGGGCCAACCATCGGCGAGCGCGCCCGCTATCCGGAGTTACAGGCGGCCTGGATGGCGGCGTCGGAAGCGATGCGCGCGGCGCTGATTGCCCGCTCTCCGTCGGGGCCGGATGCCGCCGTCACCAGCCTGAAACTATGGTGCATGGTGCACGGGCTCTCGCAGCTTATTCTCGATGGCATGCTGCCAGGGTACGACCCGGACGTACTGGCGCGTGCTATCACGGCAGCGTCCTGACATGCGGATGTTGAGGGAGAACGTGTGGTGCGGCTGGCGGGGATCGAACCCACGACCCTTGGCTTCGGAGGCCAATACTCTATCCACTGAGCTACAGCCGCGTAGGGGAAAATCTGAAGTGAGCCGAAGGATACCGTTTTTCTCCACTCACGTCCATGGAAAGTGTCGCGTTAGCGGCAATTTGCGTTCCAAATAAGGGGCTTTGGGTCTATAATCGCGGGTTTGGCGAGTATTTGTTCATCCTGCATGCAAATACGTTCAGCCCGCAGCTTTTTGAAAATTGTACTAAGGACATCATGAGCGACGCACACAACGAACACGAATCCGCGATCCGGACACCCAAGCAACTGCTGGTTGCGGTGGCTGGCTTTTTCCTAGTCACGGTCCTGGGCATTATCCTGCTGGTGTCCTTTGTGACGACGACCAAGCTGACCGGCGCCGGTACCGACAGCCAGAGCGCTGAAGCGATCGCCGCCCGCGTGCGTCCTGTCGCTGATGAAGGCTTTACCCTGAAAGACGCCAACGCACCGAAAGTGCTGCTGGCCGCCGATGCCGTCTACAACGCCAATTGCGCCGCTTGCCACGCTTCCGGCGCGGCCGGCGCACCGAAGATCGGCGACGCAGGCGCTTGGGGTTCGCGTATCGCTCAAGGTTACGAAACACTGGTCAAGCACGCTATCGAAGGTATCCGCGCGATGCCTGCCCGCGGCGGCAATCCTGATCTGGACGATGTTGAAGTTGCCCGTGCCGTGGTCTACATGGCCAACCAGGGCGGCGCCAAGTTCAAGGAGCCAGCGGTTCCTGCGGCTCCTGCAGCAGCGCCTGCAGCACCAGCGGCGGCTGAAGCGGCGGCTCCTGCACCAGCTGCTCCTGCAGCTGCCGCTCCAGCCGCAGCAGCGCCAGCAGCAGCGGCAGCGGCACCGGCCAAGCTGGCTGCTGATGCCGGCAAGAACACCTACAACGCCGCTTGCGTAGCTTGCCACGGTGCCGGTATCGCCGGTGCGCCGAAGTTTGGCGACAAGGCAGCTTGGGCCCCGCGCATCAAGCAAGGCGACGCTGTGCTGTACGAGCACGCGATCAAGGGCTTCGTCGGCAAGGCCGGCGCGATGCCAGCCAAGGGCGGTTCGTCGGCATCGGACGATGAAGTCAAGGCAGCTGTGGATTTCATGGTGGCGGCAGCGAAGTAAGCTTTCCGCGCCGGAAAAGAAAACCGCTCTTTAGAGCGGTTTTTTTTCGTCCGTGGATTATGAAGGGTGGACACCCCAACTCCGTGCCTGTCGCGAAAGGGGGGCAGTATGGTTTTCACCACCGGCCGAGAGACCGTCATCCTCGCGAAGGGCTCGGCGCCCCCGCGTGGGATCCAAGTCATCGCTGCTCAAAGTTAACTTGGATTCCACGCGGGGGCGCCGAGCCCTGCGCGGAAATGACGGCTATTGGGGCGGTGGTTACCAATGCAAAAGCGTTTTGCGACACGCTCCTCCGCGGGAATGACGGTTTTTAGATTGGTGGTCAAAGATGGTTGCACCCTTTCGCGACAGTCTCCTACGCGAGGACGGCGTGGCGAAGTCTGGTAATTCCAATAAAAAACCGCGCCTCGGCGCGGTTCTTGTCTGCATCCGGTCAACTTACCAGATCGTCACGCGGTCCTTCGGTGCCAAGTACATCTTGTCGCCTTCCTTCACGCCAAACGCTTCGTAGAACGCCGGCTGGTTCATCATGGTGCCATTGGCACGGAACTGGCCTGGCGAGTGCGGGTCGGTCTTGATCTGCACGATCTGCTGGGCTTCGCGGTACTTGCTGCGCCATACCTGGCCAAAGCCCATGAAGAAGCGCTGGTCGCCCGTCAGTCCGTCGATCACCGGTGCGGGTTTGCCGCCCAGCGAAATCTTGTAGGCCTTGTACGCAATCGCCACGCCGGAGTTGTCGCCAATGTTTTCGCCGAGGGTCAGCGCACCATTCACGTTGTAGCCCGGCAGCGGGCTGTAGCCGTCGTATTGCTTGGTCAGCATATCGGCCTTGGCCTGGAACTTGGCGCGGTCTTCCTTGGTCCACCAGTCGCGCAAATTGCCGTCGCCGTCGGACTGGCTGCCCTTATCGTCGAAACCGTGGCTGATCTCGTGCCCGATCACCGCGCCGATCGCGCCGTAGTTGGCGGCGTCATCGGCGCGCATATCGAAGAATGGCGGCTGCAGAATCGACGCCGGGAAGACGATTTCGTTCATCGTCGAGCTGTAGTAGGCGTTGACAGTTTGCGGCGTCATGCCCCACTCTTCGCGGTCGATCGGCTTGCCCAGCTTGTTGATGTTGCGGTTGTAGGCAAAGGTGCGCGCACGCATCATGTTGCCGGCCAAGTCGTCGGCCTTGATGGTCAGGGCCGAGTAGTCGCGCCATTTATTGGGGTAGCCGATCTTTGGACGGAACTTGGCGAGCTTCGCTTGCGCTTCTTTCTTGGTCTCCGGACCCATCCAGTCGAGCGTGTCGATGCTTTGCTTGTAGGCCGCCAGCACATTGCTGACCAGCTGCTCCATGCGCGCCTTGCGCTCGGCCGGGAAGTGCTTGGCGACGTATTGCTTGCCGACCGCTTCGCCCAGCACGGTTTCCACCGTCGAGACGCCGATCTTCCAGCGCGGGCGGTTTTCGGTCACGCCCGACAGCACTTTGCCGTAGAAGGCGAAATCGGCGTCGGAGAAATCTTTCGACAGGTAGTCGGCATAGCTGCGCAGCAGTTGCCATTCGAAATAGGATTTCCAGGTCGCCAGGTCGGTCTCCTGCAGTACCTTGTTGAAGCCGGTCATGTAGCTCGGCTGGCTGACGATGACGTAGTCGACCTTGCCCGCCACGCCGGCGGCGGCCAGGGCGCCTTTCCAGTCGTAGCCGGGGGTCAGTTCGCCCAGCTTGGCGATCTCGACCTTGTTGTAGCGCTTGACCGGGTCGCGGTTCTCGACCTTGGTCCATTGCATCTGCGCCAGCGCGGTTTCCAGGCCGACGATGGCGTGGGCATTGTCGGCGGCGTTCTTGTCGCCGGCCATGCCCAGCATTTTTTCGATGTGGCGCTCGTACTTGGCGCGCACGTCGGCCAGCTTGGCGTCATCCTTTTTCAGGTAGTAGTCGCGGTCGGGCAGGCCCAGGCCGGACTGGCTGATGTAGGTGGCGTAGCGGGTCGATTCGCGGCTGTCCTGGCCGACACCGATCGAGTAAGGGGTGGCCACGCCGATCTGCGCCAGGTGGGCGATCAGGGCGGGAATGGCCTTCTTGTCCTTGAGCATACGGATGCGCTGCAGCTCGCCGGTCAGCGGCTTGTAGCCCAGCTGTTGCAGCCGGGCTTCGTCCATGAAGCTGGCGTAGAGGTCGCCGATTTTCTGGGTGTCGCTGCCGGCCTTGCGCGCCTTGTCCTGCTGGGCCGCTTCGATCAGGGCGCGCAGCTGTGGCTGGGTGTCGTCGCGCAGCTGGGCAAAGGTGCCCCAGCTGGACTTGTCGGCCGGGATCTCGGTCTTCTTGAGCCAGGTACCGTTCAGGTAATTGAAGAAATCGTCCTGCGGGCGCACGCTCGGATCGATGTACTGCACGTCGATGCCGGACAGCGGGGTGGCAGGCTCGGCGGCCACGGCGAAGGCGGCCATCACACTCAGGGCCAGGGTACTCAGAAAATAGCGTTTCACGTTGCTTGTCCTTATGGGGCAATGATGGGGTAAAGATGGTGCGGCTTGTGGCCGCCAGTACAGTAGCAGACTTGCGGCTCCTCTTACAATTTCATCTCCAGGCGCAGGGCCCAGGTCGTAAAGGTACGGGTTGCCGTGGCGGCAGCTTGGGCGATGCCGCCGGTGTTGACCACGCGGCCGGACAGATAGTCATCGTCCATCAGGTTGTTGGCCGACAGGCGCAGCTGGGTATTGACGTTGAACTTCCACAGCCCATAGACATCAAACTGTCGTTTGACGCCGGTGGTGGCGACTTCGTCCAGACTGGTCTGCACGCGGATGGCTGGGGTCCAGTTATAGCTGCCGCCCACCGTCAGCGGCACGGCTTTCAGGCGGTAGTCCAGGCCCAGGTTAGCGGTCTGCCTGGCTTGCTGGTCGAGGCGGTTGTCGGGGCCGGGAATGCCGTCCACGCTGGACCAGAAATGGCTGTAGTTGGCGCGCAGGTCCACATTCGGCGCGCCGGGGCTCAGTTCGGCCAGCTGGAACTTGGCTTCAAGCTCGATACCGCTGGTGCGGGCGCTGCCCACGTTCGACGGACTCGACAGCCAGCGCAAGCCCTGCGCCGTCTGGCGCAGGGTCAGTTCGCGCCGTTGCAGGTCGTCGATTTTGCGCAGGAAGCCGCTCGCACTCAGGATGCCGCTCTTGCCCAGGTAGTGCTCGTAGGCCAGGTCCAGGCCCTGGGCCAGTTCCGGCTTCAGGTTGGGGTTGCCCGTGCGGTCGGGACGGGTCGCGCTGTTGAGCTGCGAATAGGTCGGCACGGCGATCAGGTCGTTCAGCTGGGGCGCCTTGTAGCTTTGCGTGAGGGCGGCGCGAATCTGGTCCTTGTCGTGGCCGGGAATGCGCCAGACTGAATGCAGCACCGGGCTCCAGACGCTGCTGCTGTTCTGGATTTCATTGCCGCGGTTGTTGCTTGTGGTGCGGATGCCTTCCCAGCGCAGGCCGAGGTAGACCGACCATTGCGCGTTGATGTCCCATTCGTCCTGGGCGTAGGCGGCGATGCGCCGGGTGTCCGCGGTCAGGGTGGCGCCCGACTCGGCGAACTGGTTGCGCCCGTTGACCAGGGCGATGGTGGTCTGTTCGCGGTGGCCGTTTTCCACGTCCCAGCCGGCCGCCAGCAGGTGGCCGGGAAACAGCGGTGTGGTGTACTTGCCGCCGGTGGACAGGCCGCGCTGGCGCGATTCGTCGTGGTCGTTAAAGTAGTCCTTGAGCGTGCCGTCCTCGGCATACTGGTTACGCAGGGAATCGCTTTCGCTGCGTCCGCCGCCAAAGCCAAACTTAACGTCCAGTTTGGCCCCCTTCTCCAGGCGCACCAGCCAGTTGCCAAAGCCGCGGAAGAAGGTCGAAGAAGCGTGGGAATTGCCGACAGCCAGCGCGTATTCGCGTTCGGGCGGGCCGGCCCGCTGAATTAGACGGCTGCGGTTATCGCCGTCGGTTTCGTTATGCGCCAGGAAGGGCTGGAAATTGAGCGTGTCGCCGTTGTCGAAACGGTAGGACAGGCGCGGCGACATGAAGATACCGCGGCTCTTGCGGTCGCTGTCGGCGTACACGCTCTGGTCCTTGAGCAGCAGGCCGCCCAGATTGGTGTCGTCGTAATCGGTGATGCTGTCGTCGTGCTGGCGTCCCGACTGGGCATTGGCATTGAGCAGCCAGGTCAGTGCGCCGGCCTTGCCAGGCAGGGTGATGCCGACGCTGGGCGTATGGCGGTTCTGTTCGATGCTGTCGGCCACCCGGATCTGCACATCCTTCTGCTGGTAGCCGTCGCGCAGCACGATGTTGATGGTGCCGGCGATGGCCTGGGTGCTGTGCTCGGCTACCGGGCCGCGGATGACTTCGATGCGTTCGACCTGCTCGGGCGCCAGCGATTCGAGCGAGAAACCGGCCGGCGGACGCTCGCCGTTGACCAGCATCTGGGTGTAGCCATTGCCCAGGCCGCGCATGCGCACGCCGCCGCCGCCCCGTCCCGGCGGCCCGCCCAGGGTCACGCCGGGCAGGCGTTTCAGGATCTCGCCAACGCTGCTGTCGCCGTTACGGTCCAGTTCTTCGCGCCCGAACACCATCTTGGCGGCGGTCGACAGGCGCCGCGATTCGGTGTCGCCGGCGCGGCTGCCGCTGATGGTGACGGCCTGTACCTTGCCATCGGCCGCGGCCGGCCTGGCCGGTTTGTCCGTTGGCGCCGGCCTGGCGCTGACGGGGGAGTCGGCCGCGGGCGTGGCCGGCGTTTCCTGGACAGCAGGCGCTTGCGCCAGTGCCTGGACCGAGGCGCCGGCCAGCGCCAGGCAGGCAATCGAGATGATCTTGTTCATATTTTTATGGTCGAGTTAACAGCAGGCGCGGGCCTGTCGGCCATGCGCAACAGCGCATTTTATCGTTTGCTGCAGCGCGGAAACCCAGGCGGGGGAATGATTTACTTAACTTTACTTAAGGATACAAAGCCCTCAGTGAATCATTTTATATGGCGAGTCAGCCAATCTTCACGTCCATGTGCAGGATGGAGTTGTATGCCGCACTGTGGGAAAAAATGTGCAAAAGGAAATTAGAGTAACTTAAAAGAAAATTATTGTGTAATAATGCCTAGACAATTGGTTACTGCTCCACCGATCGCTCCGCGCGACTTTCTTAACATCCCTCCTGATGAATATAGTCCCCCTCTGGCCTGCGGCACTAACGTTCGGTGTCGCAATGCTGACAAGCCATCTATTGGTCAGAAAAGTTGATCTGCCTACGCCAGGACGATTTGTTTCGATCGACGGACTGCGGGGCTATCTTGCTGTAGCGGTATTCCTGCACCACGCATCAATCTGGTATTTCTACCTCCGACATGGTAGTTGGAAGGTACCGCCGTCCACTGTCTACACACAGTTCGGGCAAGCCAGCGTAGCTCTGTTCTTCATGATTACAGGATTCCTTTTCTTTCATAAGCTATTGAGCGCGCGCGCGAAGTGGATAGATTGGTTGCAATTCGCAGTGTCCCGAGTACTACGGATGGCCCCTTTGTACTTCTTCGCTCTGTGCTGCATTGCGATCGTTGTGGGAGCACTTTCAAACTGGCAACTCAACGAGCCCCCAACCAAGCTTGCAAAACAGTCCGTACGCTGGATTTTCTTCACCATTCTTGGAGCGCCAGACGTCAATCAAGTGTCTAATACCGGCCTCATTGTCGCGCACGTCACTTGGTCGCTATGCTATGAATGGTTCTTTTACGGGCTATTGCCACTAGCCGCCGTTGCTATTGGGATCCGTCCACCCTGGTTTGTCATTGCGATAAGCCTGCTTTGCTTCGGTGGTATCATCTGGTGGGCGCCTAATCTCATGGTGAGCGCGCCATTTGCAGGGGGAATGCTAGCTGCGGTTGTGATAAATGGGAAAAAAGACCTCGGATGGTGCGCCAGCAACGCAGCATCAGTTTTGTGCATATCCTGCATCGCGCTTGTCCTGCTCTCGTTTCCTACGGCATATGCCACGGTTCCAATTGTGTTGCTAGCCACGGCCTTCATCATCATTGCTGGCGGCAATACCGTTTTTGGTCTCCTGCAGAGTCGCGTTTCTCGCATGTTGGGGTCCATGGCGTACAGCATCTACCTCCTCCACGGAATTCTGTTGTTTGTTGCAGTTAATTTCATTGTCGGGAAGGAGGTCGTCGAGCTGATGAGTGAGCGCAGCTACTGGACGCTGGTAGTTGTGCTAACCCCTGTGCTAATCGTTGTATCACTTTTGACTTTCAGGCTTATCGAGCAACCGGCACTGAAGCTCAGCCCGTTCGTCTGCGGCTATCTTCGGGAGAAACTGGGCAGGCGACCCGTTATTGCGGGACTGCCAGCTGCTCAAGCCGAGCTGTAGACTGCTTAAAGGCAAATTTGCCCCCCCATATCGCTCGTCCCGAAAATCAGGTTTATACTGGATCAGCGCTAGCTCATCCGCTTAGCGCCCTCCCCCTTCAGCAGTTTTCGGTCAGGTGAATCATGGGCTCAACCCTCAAGAACTCTGGACTGGTCACTTTCGGCGTGGTCGCCGGGATCGCCATCTCCATGCAATTTTCCGCGCTCGCGTCGAAGCCGGTCGAACCGGGCATGCCGCTCGACGAGCTGCGCCAGCTGGCCGACGTGTATGGCCTGATCAAGTCCGACTATGTCGAAAAGGTCGAAGACAAAAAGCTGCTGACCGACGCCATTTCCGGCATGGTCGCCTCGCTCGATCCGCATTCGGCCTACCTGGACAAAAAAGCCTACCGCGACCTGCGCGAAGGCACCCAGGGCAAGTTCGTCGGCCTCGGGATCGAGATCGTCCAGAGCGACGAAGGCTATATCAAGATTGTCTCGCCAATCGAAGACTCCCCCGCTTACCGCGCCGGCATCAAGGCGGGCGACCTGATCACCCGCATCGACAACTACACCATCCAGGGTTCCAGCATCGACGAAGCGGTCAAGAAGATGCGCGGCGAGCCGAAGACCAAAGTCACCCTGACCGTGCTGCGCAAGGAAGAAGCCAAGCCGCTGCTGTTTACCATCACGCGCGAAGAAATCATCCAGAAAAGCGTGAAGGGCAAGATCGTCGAACCGGGCTATGCCTGGCTGCGCATCTCGCAATTCCAGGAACCGACCGTTGACGACATGGCGGCCAAGATCATCGCCCTGTACCGCCAGGAGCCGAACCTGAAAGGCCTGGTGCTGGACCTGCGCAACGATCCGGGCGGCCTGCTGCAAGGCGCCGTGGGCGTCTCGGCCGCCTTCCTGCCCAAGGACGCGGAGATCGTCTCCACCAACGGCCAGCTGCCCGACTCCAAGCAGAGTTTTTACGGACGCGCTGAGTTTTATGCACTGCGCGGCGAGACGGACGCCCTGGCGCGCCTGCCGGCCGCGATCAAGAACGTGCCCATGGTCGTGCTGGTCAACACCGGCTCGGCTTCGGCCTCCGAAATCGTGGCCGGCGCGCTGCAGGACTACAAGCGCGCCGCCATCATCGGTAGCCAGACCTTCGGCAAAGGTTCGGTGCAAACCATCCGGCCGCTGGGCGCCGACACCGCCGTCAAGCTCACTACCGCGCGCTACTACACGCCCAAGGGCCGCTCGATCCAGGCCAAGGGCATCGTGCCCGACTTCATGGTCGACGAAAACGCCGACGGCGATGGCCTGAACAGCCTGCGCATGCGCGAAGCGGACCTGGAAAAGCACCTGTCCAATGACCGCGATGCCGAAAACGCCAAGAACTCGCGCGACGAAGTCGAAGAGCAGATGCGCGTGCTGGCGGCCGAACGCAAACGCAAACCGCTCGAATACGGCAGCGCCGACGATTTCCAGCTGGCCCAGGCACTCAAGCACCTCAAGGGCGAACCGGTCCAGCTGTCCAAGAACGAGCCGCGCCCAGCCCTGGCCCAGACCAGCAAGAAGGCGCCGGCCCGCTAGGGCTACTGTCGCGCCGGCACCGGCTTTGTTGACCGTGTTGACCGTGTTGACCGGGTTGACCGGGTTGACCGAGAAGCCGGAAAACCGAGCCGGCGCTCGCCACTAACAAAGTCATTGTGTAGAATCGACGCCACGTGCCGGGCCGGGTCGGCCTCGCATTGGCCTTATCCTATTTGAAAGCTTTTCTATGAAACAAGTCGTCATCAGCGGCACCGGGTTGTACACACCGCCCTATTCGATCTCCAACGAAGAGCTGGTCGTCGCCTTCAACGCTTACGCCGAACAATTCAACGCCGACAATGCCGACAAGATCGCCGCGGGCGAAGTGACGGCGATCGAAGGCTCGAGCGCCGCCTTCATCGAGAAAGCGTCGGGCATCAAGTCGCGCTACGTGATGGAAAAAACCGGCATCCTCGATCCGTCCCGCATGACCGCACGCATTCCCGAGCGCAGCGACGAAGAAATCTCGCTGCAAGCCGAAATCTGCGTGGCCGCGGCAAAGGACGCGCTGGCGCGCGCCGGTCGCGTGGCGGCAGACATCGACATGGTGCTGGTTGCCTGCAGCAATATGCAGCGCGCTTATCCTGCGATGGCGGTCGAAGTCCAGGAAGCGCTGGGCATCGAAGGCTTCGGCTTCGACATGAACGTGGCCTGCTCCTCCGCCACCTTCGGCATCCAGACCGCGATGGCTGCGGTGCAGACCGGCCAGGCGCGCGCGGTGCTGGTGCTGAACCCCGAGATCACCAGCGGCCACCTGAACTTCCGCGACCGCGACAGCCATTTCATTTTTGGCGACGCCTGCACCGCGATCGTGATCGAAGCGGCGGACACCGCGCGCGGCGAGCACCAGTTCGAGATCCTCGAATCGAAGCTCAAGACCAAGTTCTCGAATAACATCCGCAATAACTTCGGCTTCATGAACCGCTTCGACGAAGCTGGCGCGGGCAATGCCGACAAGCTGTTCCGCCAGCAGGGCCGCAAGGTGTTCAAGGAAGTGTGCCCGATGGCCGCCGAGATGATCCGCGAGACGGTGACCAGCGCCGGACTGGAAGTGGCGCAGGTATCGCGCTACTGGCTGCACCAGGCTAACCTGAACATGAATTTGCTGATCACCCGCATGCTGCTCGGGCGCGATGCCGAGCCGCAGGAAGCGCCGGTGATCCTGGATACCTACGCGAATACCTCGTCGGCCGGATCGATCATCGCGTTCCACAAGTACCAGGACGACATGCCGAGCGGCTCACATGGCGTGATCTGCTCGTTCGGCGCAGGGTATTCGATCGGCTGCGTCGTCGTACGCAAAAAGTAGTTTTACTTTCGTAGGGCGGAAAAGCGAAGCGCCTTCCGCCGTGCCACGCGTGAGTCCCAGGCGACGCTTACGTGGCACGGCGGAAGGCGCCCTGTGGGCTTTTCCGCCCTACCAAAGCCGATCAGATGTTTGCGGATGAGCCGAAGTTCAAAGACTGACCGCCAGCTCCGCACCTTCCTTGATTGCGCGCTTGGCATCGAGCTCCGCGGCCAAAGCCGCGCCGCCGATCTTGTGAAAGCGCGGTCCGCCGCTGGTCCCTTCCGGCGGCATCAATTCCGTCAAGCTGTCCTGCCCCGCACAGATCACCACGTTGTCGACCGCGATCAAACGCTCCTCGCCACCCACGGTGATGTGCAGCCCATGGTCGTCGATCTTGTTGTACGTAACACCAGCCATCATCACCACGCCATTCCTCGCCAGGGTGGCACGATGCACCCAGCCCGAGGTCTTACCCAAACCCGCGCCCAGCTTGGACGTTTTGCGCTGCATGAGGAACAGCTGGCGCACCGGCGCCGGTTCGTCCGGCACCGCCAGCCCGCCGCTGGCGGTCGCATTCAGGTCCACGCCCCACTCGCCGGCCCAGGTGGAAATCGGCAGCGGCAGCGGATGCGCGGGATTGTGCAGCAGGTACTCGCCCACATCGAAGCCGATCCCGCCGGCGCCGATGATCGCGACGCGCTTGCCCACCGGCGCCTTGTTCTGCAGGACGTCGATATACGACAGCACCTTGGGATGCTTGATCCCTTCGATCGGCGGCATGCGCACCTTGATGCCGGTGGCGACGATCACGTCGTCGAAGCCGCCCGCCAGCAGTTCTTCGCGCGTCACGCGCTGGCCCAGCTTGAGCGTCACGCCGGTCAGGTCCAGCTTGCGGCGGAAGTAGCGGATGGTTTCCTTGAATTCTTCCTTGCCGGGGATTTGCATGGCGATCTTGAATTGTCCGCCCACGCTGTCGCTGGAGTCGAACAGGGTGACCGCATGCCCGCATTCGGCAGCCACGGTGGCCGCCGACAGACCGGCAGGGCCGGCGCCGACCACCGCCACCTTGCGCGGTGACGCAGTTTTGGCGTACACCAGTTCGGTCTCGTGGCAGGCGCGCGGGTTGACCAGGCAGCTGGCGCGCTTGTTGGAAAACGTATGATCAAGGCAGGCCTGGTTGCAGCCGATGCAGGTATTGATCTCGTCGGCGCGCCCGGCGGCGGCCTTGGCCACGAATTGGGAATCGGCCAGGAAGGGCCGCGCCATCGAGACCATGTCGGCGTCGCCGCGGGCGATGATGTCTTCCGCTTCGAAGGGCATGTTGATGCGGTTCGAGGCCACCACGGGGATTTTCACTTCGCGCCGCAGGCGTCCCGCCACGCTGGCAAAGGCCGCGCGCGGCACCGAGGTGACAATGGTGGGCACGCGCGCTTCGTGCCAGCCGAAGCCCGTGTTAAGGATCGTGACGCCGGCTTCTTCCAGCGCATGCGCGACCTTGACCACGTCGTCCCAGGTATTGCCGCCTTCGACCAGGTCGCGCAGGGAGTGGCGGTACATGATGATGAAGTCCTTGCCCACCGTCTTGCGGATGCGCTTGACGATTTCCACCGGCAGGCGCATGCGGTTTTCGATGCTGCCGCCCCAGCGGTCGCGCCGCAGGTTGGTGCGCGCGCAAAGGAACTGGTTCAGCAGATAGCCTTCGCTGCCCATGACTTCGATGCCATCGTAGCCGGCGCGCCTGGCGAGCCTGGCGCAGCGCGCGTAGTCGCGGATGGTGGCTTCAATACCGCTTTCGCTCAGGGCGCGCGGCTTGAACGGCGAGATCGGCGATTTGACATCGGAGGCGGACACCACCAGCGGCTGGTAGCCATAGCGGCCGGAGTGCAGGATCTGCATCAGGATCTTGCCGCCCTCCTCGTGCACCGCCTGGGTCACGCGCCGGTGGTTGTAGACGTCGCCAAAAAAATTCATGGTGCCGCCCAAGGGCAGCAGCCAGCCCTGGCGGTTGGGCGAGATGCCGCCGGTGACAATCAGGCCCACGCCGCCGCGCGCGCGTTCGCGGTAAAAGGCGGCCAGCTTGCCGTAATTGTAGAAGCGGTCTTCCAGGCCGGTGTGCATGGAACCCATGATGACGCGGTTGCGCAAGGTGGTGAAGCCGAGGTCGAGCGGCGCGGTCAGGTGGGGATAGGCGGAACTGGTCATGGTCTCGTTTTTATCGTGGGATCTTGTGGTGGCGTGCGCCGTCACGGCATTACAACCTAGTTCTGTAGATGCAGGGTTCTAATCTTTCACCCAAGTAAATGTCTTGAAATGTAGATTGTCACTTCAGCCATAAACCGACGGAAATTGTCACTACCAGTCATCGTTCCGACAATTAAGTGTCAGTTTTTAGATGACTTATCGTTACTTTTGCTTGGCATACAGATTGCTCAGATGAACACACTCGTCATTACGACGCATCATCGGGGACTTTCATGCCATCAAAAACCGCGACCGCCTGGGGTGCGCTGTATTGCCTCACGGCGGCGGCGCCTTCCTTCGCGCAAACCGTCACCGTGCACGCTTCCGGCACGGCGCCTTATGAACTGGAAAGCAAGGTCTGGTTCGTCGCCAAGCTCAATGGCGTGGGCATGTCGATGCCGCTTTACGTCAACGGCATCTTGGGCGGCAACGCCAGCGTCGGCACCATTAACGACCAGAACGGCGAATACCGCGCGCCCGCGGTGATGCCGCCAGGCGCCCAGGTGACCATCAGCGCCAGCACCCGTACCGCGCCCATCGTCACGGGCAGCATGGTGCTCACGCTCAAGGCCGCGACACCGGCCATTACGAGCATCACCCCGGCCGCGCTGACCTGCGGCACCGCCTACACGCTGACTGTGAATGGCCTGCGCTTCAAAGCCGACTCGGTGGTCTGGATCAACCGCAAGCCGGCCCCGACCACCTACGTGTCGGCCGCGCGCCTGACCGCAACCGGCTTCGCCGCGCAGGCCAACAGCGTGGTGGCGGTCAAGGTGGTCAACGTGCTCAATGGCGAGTCGGTCGAGAATTACAGTGTGCGCATCGGTGCCTGTGCCACGCCGACACCCACCCCGACTCCGACACCTACTCCGACGCCTACTCCGACACCTACTCCGACCCCGACACCAACCCCGACACCATTGCCAACTCCCGCGCCCGACGCCGCCCACGTGGCTGCGGCCCGCTTCCTGGATCAGGCCAGCTTCGGCGCCTCGCCCGCCAGCATCGCCACCATCAAGTCGCTCGGTCCGGACGCCTGGATCACCCAGCAGCTGAACACGGCCGCCAGCCCGATTCCGCTCAGCAGCGACATGAACGTGGTGCGCACCAACTGGTACATGAATATGGCGACCGGCCAGGACCAGTTGCGCCAGCGCATGATCTTCGCGCTGTCGCAGTTGTTCGTGGTCTCCGCTGACAAGAACCCCTACGCCAATGAGATCCAGCCCTGGCTGGTCACGCTGGACAAGCACGCTTTCGGCAACTTCAAGGACTTGCTGCGCGAGATGACCTTGAACCCCGCCATGGGCAAGTACCTGGACATGGGCAACAGCATCCTGCCCTCGCCCAACGAAAATTACGCGCGCGAAGTCATGCAGCTGTTCACGGTCGGCCCGGTGCTGCTGAACCAGGACGGCAGCGTGCAGCTCGATGTGCATGGCGACCCGGTCCCCACCTACGACCAGGCGCGCATCGGCGACCTGTCGCGCGCGCTGTCGGGCTGGACCTATGCCGGCAGCAACGCCACCGGCATCAATTGGGAAAACATGTCCGGCCCACTGCAGCCGCGCGACAACTACCATGACAAGGGCAGCAAGACGCTGCTGAACGGCATCACCATCCCGGCCGGCCAGACCACGGTGCAGGACCTCGACGCGGTGATGGAGAATCTGTTCCAGCATCCGAACGTACCGCCCTTCATCGCCACCCGCCTGATCCGCCATTTCGTGACCAGCAACCCAAGCCCGGCCTACATCGCCCGCGTGGCCGATGTGTTCGCGAGCGGCGGCAAGGGACGCGGCGACCTGGCCGCAACCCTGCAGGCGGTGCTGCTCGATCCCGAGGCACGCAGCGCCACTACCGGCGCGCTGAGCGGCCACCTGAAGGACCCGATGCTGCACACCATCGGCCTGATGCGCGCGATGAACGCCACCGTCATCAATCCGACCAATCTGTTCTACGAGTACTTCTTGCTGGGACAGAAAATCACCGGCTCGCCGAGCGTCTTCAACTTCTATTCGCCGATGACGCGCCTGCCCGGTTCACCCGCCGCCTATGGCCCGGAGTTCCAGATCTACGCACCGGCACTGGCGGTGGCGCGCGCCAACCTGATCCACCGCCTGATCACCGGCGAATACAACGCCATGATCAAGTTCGACATCGCGCCCTATGTGACGGCCGCCGCCACACCGGCCGCGCTGATCGACATGGTCGACGCCAACCTGCTGGCAGGACGCATGAGCCCGGCGGCGCGCACGGCCATCGCCACCTCGCTCCAGGCCACCGCCGACCCGCGCCAGCGCGCCATCACGGCGCTCTACCTGGCCGCCATCAGTGCCGAATTCGGCGTGAGCAAATAAACAGCACGACACTTCAGGACAATGACCATGACCACAAAACCATCCACGCGCCGCGACTTCCTGCGCAGTGGCGCGCACGCCGGCCTGCTTGGCGCGCTGTCCTCGCTGGGCCTGCTCACGGCCCTCCCTGCACGCGCCGCCGTGACCGATTACAAGGCGCTGGTGTGCCTCTACCTGTTCGGCGGCAACGACGGCAACAATATGATCGTGCCGCTCGACAGCGTGCGCTATCCGCAATACACGCAGATTCGCAACGCCAGCGGGCTGGCGCTGTCGACCGGCAGCAATACCCTGCTGGCCGGACGCACGGCGACCCTGCAGGCGGTGGCCAACCCGGTCAGCCAGGCCTTCGGTTTCCATTACGGCATGCCGGAAATCGATGCACTGTACGGCCAGGGCCAGGTCGCCGCCGTACTCAATGCCGGCAGCCTGCGCCAGCCCCTGAGCAAGGCCGATTACCTGGCCGGCACGGCGCTGCCGCCGCAGCTGTTTTCGCATCCCGACCAGACCCTGCAGAACCAGGCCGGCAGCGCGGCCGTGGCCGGCACCGGCTGGGGCGGGCGCCTGATCGATGCGCTGGGCAATGGCGGCCCGCTGGACGCCATCTCCGTGGGCAGCGGCGGCCTGTTCGTGGAAGGCGTGTCGAACCACGGCAACCAGCTACCGGCCAACGGTCAACTAAGTTTGCTGGGGATGAATTTCTGGCCCCAGAACGAGGCCGACACCCGCAAAGCGGCCTTGCGCGCCATCCTGGCCAGCGAGCAGCCCAACCAGCTTGCCAACGCGGCCAATAAGGCACTGCTGCAGGGCATGGACCTGGTGGCCAACCTGAGCGCCGCCAACAACGCGGCGCCGCTCAATACGGTGTTCCCAGGGACCTCGCTGGCGGTGCAGCTCAAGACGGTCGCCCAGCTGATCCGCCTGCGCGCGCCTCAGGGTCCGGGGCGCCAGGTGTATTTCGTGTCGCTGGGCGGCTTCGATACCCATGGCGGACAGAGCTGGACCCAGTTCGACCTGCTGCGCCAGATGTCGCAGGCGGTCGCGGCCTTCCAGCTGGCGCTGGCGGAAATCGGCGCCGCGCAGAACGTCACAACGCTCACCATGTCCGACTTCGGCCGCACCCTGGTGCCCAATTCCGGCGGTACCGACCATGGCTGGGGCAATCACCAGCTGGTGATCGGCGCCGCGGTCAAAGGAGGCGTGTATGGCAAGTTTCCGGACTTTACCCTGGGCGGGCCGGACGATGCGACGGGACGGGGCGTGTGGATACCGCAGTTTTCCAACCAGCAGCTGGGGGCGACACTAGGGAGATGGTTTGGGGCGGACCCCGCGACCCTGGAAAACCAGGTCTTCAAGAATGAGTTGAGCCGTTTCAGCCTGCCCGATCTGGGCTTCATGGGCTGATGAGGGTTCCAGTTGACCAAGGGCCGGCGGAGCGTCCACCCCGCCGGCCTGATTCAAGCGGGCAATTACATCGCCATGGTCGAACGTGGAACGTAACCGGACGGCAGCGGCTTGTTGCCGGCGGGCTGGGACTTATATTGGCTGGAGGTCGCGGCTGCGTTTTCAGGCGCGGTGTACAGGACCGACGCTGCGCCCTGGGCGCCCGGCGCCAGCGGCACGCGGATCGTGGTCGGGTAGTTAAAGCCGGCACCGGTGTAGCGGTCAATCACATAACCGGGAATGCCGCCGAACAGGATATTGCCCCACACACCAAGGTTAGCCTTGGAGACCGCCACCGTATTGCCGCCGAAACCGTTGGCGACGACGCAGGCGATGCTCAGGTCGGCCGTGCTCTTGTGCACGACCACCGAGCCGGGACTGGTGACTTGCCATCTGCCTTCGTCGTTGCTCAAGGTGCAATTGGCGCCCGTGAGGTCCTGGGAATCGGCACTGGTCTGAATCGACACCGACTGGGTTTTCGATCCCACGATGGAGGCGCAGCCGGTCAGTGCGGCAAGTACGGCAATGGTCAGCAAGCTCTTCATTGTTATCCCTGAAAATATTGTATTGAGAAAACAATTGTCGCACAGCATGATTGTTCGACTATGCGAAAAGCCGTATTTATTTCGATCTGTGTTGTATCAGCTACATTGCCTTTGACCCGGAAAGCTCCGCACGCTTGGCCTGTGCTCCCTTGTCAGGCTGCGGGGTTTCCCGTAGGCTGGGGCCATGCTAGCCCGCCTCGTCCTTTGCCTGCTCCTCGTTTGCGCCCCGCCCGCGATGGCGCAGTTGTCCAAGCTCGAAGTGACCGTCAAGCGGGTCGACGTGGGCGACATGCATGTGTTCGAGGTCGTCAGCAGCGGCGAAGTCCACGCCGCGCCGGCCGCGGTCTGGAAAATCCTGACCAATTACGAGCGCATGCCCGAATTCGTGCCCGATCTGAAAACCACCAAGGTGCTCTCGCGCAGCGGCAACCGGGCCGTCATCGAGCAATACGGCACGGCGCGCTTCCTGTTCCTGCGGCGCGCGATCCAGCTGGTGGTGCAGGCGACCGAAGAGCCGATGTCGGCCATCGACATCAACCTGGTGTCGGGCGACATGAAGGTCTACAACTGCCGCTGGGAACTGGTGCCCACCGAGACCGGCGGTACGCGCATCCTGTACACCGGCAAGCTGGTACCCAAGTTTTACGTGCCGGGGATGCTGGGAGCGAACATCATCCGCTCCGATATCGAACGGATGATGCATGCGGTGCTGGAGCGGCTTGAGAAGCCGCCGGAGTGAAGCGTTTACCGACACCTTAAAAATCGTCATCCCCGCGCAGGAGGCTGTCGCAAAAGGGAGAAAGCGCCTTTGCCGCAAACCTTTGAGCCGTCTTTCCCGCGAAGGAGGCTGTCGCAAAACGTTTTTGTACTGATAACCACCAGCTTAAAAGCCGTCTTTCCCGCGAAGGCGGGAACCTATAGCACCTATGAGCAGAGGTGCTATAGGTTCCCGCCTTCGCGGGAAAGACGG